>JAEEGL010262836.1_pt1 | contig 15733 bp, 18 predicted proteins | sample 9134231 | NCBI WGS metagenome assembly JAEEGL01 (sample SAMN16246548, study PRJNA631951) | gut metagenome | biome: gut microbiome; feature: rumen; material: fiber-attached | host: Bos | place: Iran: Karaj | collected 2018-10
CTCTATCATGCTTACCACCTCAGCGAAGTGAGCTCGGCATCCGTGAGCTCCGTGGTCTTCCTCAGCTTGTACGCGTTGAGGAGGATGGCGATACCGACGGCGACCTCGGCGGCGGCGACGGAAATGGACATTACAACGAAAGCCTGTCCGGCGACGTCCGCGTTGTACGCTCCGAACGCCACGAAGTTGATGTTCGCGGCATTGAGCATCAGCTCTATGCACATCAGGACGATGATGGCGTTGCTCTTGGTCATGACGCCGTACGCGCCTATGACGAACAGTATGGCGCCGAGGACAAGGAAGAATTCGAAAGGTATCATTCTCCCTCTACCTCCTCTCTGGAAATACACACTCCGCCGATCATGGCTCCGAACATCAGAATCGCCAGCGGGATCAGTATGATTCCGTACTTCTCGAATATGGTGTACGCGAGACTGTCCTCCCTGAGCTCATGGTTCTCCTCGTCGACCCATATGCTGTCTCCGTCATCCGTAGGGAATGTGGGGATCTCGCGGGGCACGTCGGAGCTGTTGTAGTCGTTCCAATTAACCGAATAAACTCCGGCGATGAGGACTGCAAGCAGAATAACCGCGACGGAAGTGCCGACAACCATCCTCTTATTCATCCGAATCGCCTCCAGACATTATTTTCCTTCTAGTCAGCATAATGCTGAACGCGAACAGAATGGTAATGGCGCCCACGTAGACCAGCAGCTGTATCACGCCTATGAATTCCGCTTCCAGGAAGAAATACACGAACCCTATGCAGAGGAACACGAGCGCGAGATAGAACGCGCTGTGAACTACTTCCTTGTCGGTAACGACGTACAATGCAGCTATTATTGCTATAGCCGAAAGTATCAGGAACGCGCAGAGATCCAGGTTGTCGAGGGCGTAATACATGAAATCCCTGAGACCGTACCAGATGTCGCTCAGCAAATCGATAATTGCTCCCATCAGAGCACCTCCTTGATCGCAAGTGCGCTCTTGGGACAGTCGTCCACGCAGTTGCTGCAGCAGATGCACTTGCTGTTGTCAATCTTCGGACGAAGGATGGGCCTTCCCTTGTCGTTGACGCCTTTCTCTTCCATTTTGATGGCGCCGACGGGACAGACTTTCTCGCACTTCTTGCATCCGATGCATTTGCTCTCGGTCAGCTCGGGCCTGTCGAGCTCGCAAAGCAGATGCCTCTTCTCGGGGTTTCCGCTTTCGATATCGGAGGGCAGGGTGACTTCGAGCTTAACCTCCATCCCGGGCGTGGTGCCTTCGTAATGGAGTCTTCTGGGTCCGTAGAGAAGATCGAATCTCGTGTATTCCGCCAGTTCGTACTCGGGAGTGACCGTCATAGCGTCTACGGGGCAGTACTCCGCGCAGTAACCGCACATGGCGCATCTTCCCATGTTGACCTGAGGCCTCATCACGGGCTTTCCGTCGTCGTCGCTCACCTCTATCAGCTTGATGCAGGAGGTGGGGCACATGCGCACGCACATTCCGCACGAGACGCACTTGTCGAATCTGAGTCCGGGACGTCCGCGGTAATTCTCGGGAACCCATTCCTTCTGATACGGATACAGAACGGTCACGGGCTGGCGGGCCACGGTCTTGGAGAACAGTTTGAACACGGTCCATGCGGGCTTCACGATCCAGAGCCCCTTCGCGAGGTTCTTGGTCTTGTACGGTTTGCCCTGGGCTCCGTTCTTGATGTCAGTATATTTGTTAAGATATTTCAGCTTGGACTCATCCATCAGATAACACCTCCGACTCTCAGGAACAGAACGATGACCAGGTTGATCACTGCCAGCGGCATGAACACTTTCCATCCGATGTTCAGAATCTGATCGGTTCTCACACGGGCAAGAGCGCATCTCGTGAGGATCATGAAGAAGAACACGACGTACGACTTGAGTATGAACACGAGTTCGGGCATGGGGAGCCATGCGAGCAGGTATCCGATGCCGGACGATCCCTCGATAGTGAACTGGGAGAAGTCTCCGAGGAACGGAAGAGTCCATCCTCCGAGATACAGGATAACGACCATGCCGCACGAGACCGTTCCTCTGAGGTAGTCCGCCAGCATGATGAGGCCCCATTTCATACCCGCGTATTCGGTCTGCCATCCTTCCACGAGCTCCGCTTCCGCTTCGGCGATATCGAACGGCACGCGTTCGGCTTCGGCGGGGGCGCAGAAGAAGAATACGATGAATCCGAGAATCTGCGGGATGAAGTACCACAGGGAATCGTTCTGGGCGTAGACGATGTCTCCGATGTTGAAGCTTCCCGCCATCAGAGCGGTGGTGGCTATGAGGATGAGCATCGGGACTTCGTAGGATATCATCAGTTCGGCCGCCCTCATACCTCCGATAAGGGAGTATTTGTTGTTCTGGGACCAGCCGGACACGAGAATGAAGAAAGGCGCGAGGGCGAAGAACGCCATGATGATGAGAAGACCGGAATCGTAGTTCACGACGTACCATCTCTGGGAGAGAGGCACCATGCACGCTACGAGAACGGACAGTCCCACGATGAGGGAGACGGTCCACATGTAGGTCATCTTGTCGACTTTCTTGGGTATGGTGTTTTCTTTGAGGAAGGTCTTGAAACCGTCTCCCACGCACTGCAGGAAACCCTTCAGACCGATCATCGTTCCTCTTCTGTCCATCATTCTTCCCATGCACTTACGTTCCATCCACAAAACAATCAGGACGTTCACGAAAGCGACCATGAAGATCAGGAGCATGAACACGATGAGGGCGAAGAGAACCATCGTCGGGTCGTCTATAAGCCAAGACGAGATCGGATTGCCGGGCCAGATAAGGTTGATGAGCCAGGCGATCGTACCTCCGAGAATCTCCCAGACCTTGTAGGCGAGATCGTAGGCGAGGTTGTAGGTGTCGAAGGGGCAGTATTCGTTGAGCATCGGGTTGGGGTAAATCCAATCCGGGTTGCCGCAGATGAATTCGGATAATCCGGTGTACTGAACCATGCTGAATCACCTGTCGGTCTCTCCGAGGCACATGTCTATCTGGGCGAGAACCGCCGGAACATCGGCGATCCTGACTCCGACGGACTGGAGCCTGGCAGAGGATACGTTCACGAATATGGGGCTGCGGACCTTGAGCCTGTAGGGCTTGTCGGTTCCGTCGGAAACGAGATACATCATCGATTCTCCGCGGGGATCCTCGAGTTTGGCGAAAGCCGTTCCGGCGGGAACCCTGCTGGGGGTCTTTATCCTGTAAGGAGCGTTCTTTCCGAGGGCTTTGATCTTTCCGACGGCCTGCTTGATTATCTCGCAGGACTGGAACATCTCCTCCACGCGGATCATGTACCTCGCGTAGCTGTCCCCTTCCTGAAGGACCGGGACCTCGAAATCGATTTTGTCGTAATTGTCGTAGGGATCGTCGCGGCGCAGATCGAAATCGACTCCGCATCCCCTCATGGCGGGCCCGGTGAGTCCCACGTTGGCCGCCTGCTCGCGGGTGATATAGCTGATGCCCTTCATCCTCGAAACGAAAATAGAAGAATCGTCGATGAGGTAAATGATGTCCCAGAGCGCCTTCTCGAAATGCTGGACCGTCCTGAGGATATCCCTGTCGAAAAGCTCGGTGGTGTCGTTCCTGACTCCTCCGATACGGGGGAAGTTGGTGGTCATCCTGGCTCCGCAGAGCTTGACGTTGAGGTCCAGGAAATACTCCCTCTCCCTCATGCACCACAGGAACACGGTCAGGTTTCCGAGGTCGGTACCGACGGCGGCGAGCCACATCAGATGAGAGTTGATGCGGCAGACTTCGTCGGCGACGATCCTGATGTACTTGGCTTTCTCGGGAATGTCTATTCCCAGAGCCTTCTCCACCGTCATGCAGTAGAGGTGGGTATAGGTCATGGAGGCTGCGTAGCACAGACGATCGGCCATAGGTATGATCTTGGGATACGTTCTGTTCTCGGTCTCCTTCTCCCACCCGCGGTGGAGGTATCCGACTATGGGCTCGGCGTCGGTGACGATCTCTCCGTCGAGTTTGACCTTCAGGGTCCACAGTCCGTGAGAGAACGGATGCTGGGGTCCCATGATGACCCACATCTTGTCGGTGTCCATCTTCTCGGCTTTCTCTTCGATCTCTTTGACGGGCACGATGGAATCGGCCATCATTCCCACCCCCTGAGCTTGTACGATTTCCTGAACGGGAAGAACTCGTAGGTCTTGGGAGTGAGGAGCCTCTCGAGCTTGGGATGGTTGTCGAACACTATCCCGAACAGCTCCCAGGTCTCCCTCTCGTGCCAGTTGGCGCCCTGCCATATGGGCGTCACGGAATCGATGTGGAGATCGTCGGCGGGAATGTCCGCGGTGAGCTCGATAGCGGTTCCGGTGTAATAATTGGTGAGAATGTACACTGTGTACATGTGATCCACGTAGTCGATTCCCATAACTATGGAGCAGTGCTCGAAAGTGAGGTTGTCGTGTATGTACTTGCAGATTTTGAAAATGTGCTCGCGGGGGACTTTGGCGAAGACCCTGCGGACGGCGGTCCCCTTAATCTCTACGCAGGGGAACTTCTCCTTGAGAGCCTGGGTAATCTCGTCGACGGAGGGTTTCTGAAGAACTGCATCGCTGTCCATCTCATTCCTCCATCGTGACTCCTCTCCTCATGTAGCTCTCGATCTTCTTCTGGAGCAGCATGAAGCCGTCTATCATAGCGTCGGGGCGGGCGGGGCATCCGGGTATGTAGATATCTACGGGAACAATCTGATCGAGTCCCTGGACGGTGTTGTACGAATCGTACCAGGGTCCGCCCGAGATAGCGCACTCTCCCATGGCTACGACCCACTTGGGGTTAGGTATCTGTTCGTAGAGACGCCTGAGATCGGGACGGATCTTTTTGGAAATCCAGCCGTTCACCAGAAGAATATCCGTCTGCCTGGGTGACGAACGGTAGATCATTCCGAGACGCTCTGCGTCGTATCTGGGTGCGGAAGCGGCGGCCATTTCCAGAGCACAGCATGCGAGTCCCCAATGCAGCGGATGCATCGAGTTCTTCATCGCCCATGCCCAGATAGGTCCGGTAAGCTCATCCACAGTCCTTTTTGTTCCTGAACTGAGGAGATTATTGATCATGGAGTTGGACCATGACATAAACTCATCAGCACTCATTGCAACAGCATGAGGGTACAGGCTCATATCCATACTGTTTCCTCCTTTTTCAGAGCATATGCTACTCCGAGAATCAGAATGGCGAAGAACACAAGCATCATCATCTGCGCGGTGAGCGAAAGCCCGGCAAAAGCAATGGCCCAGATCATGAGGAATGTCGCAACCAGATCGAAAACCACAAAAATCAGCGCGAACGCATAATACTGGAATCTGAACTGGACGTGTGCTTCACCAATAGGCTCTGAACCGCACTCGTAGGTGGACTCCATCCACTGTGTCGGCTTCGAAGGACGAATAAGCCTTGATACCCACCATGCCAGTGGGGCGAAACCGAGAGCGATGACGCTCACGATTGCCAGTGGCATGTAGTACACAATTAGTGACATTGTGTCTTGGCGATGAGTTGTTAGTACATAAAGTTTCCATAAGTTTGATATTTAAACTTGACCCATCTGAACTATGGGTATCTTTAAATAAAATGATATATGCGGAGACCCCGATCCGGTTATTAACCAGTCTTCTCATTACCGTTTATGGAAGATTCGATCGGATTCATCGGCGCCGGAAAGATGGCCGGAGCCATGATCAGAGGGCTTATCGACAACGATATTTTCGATGCAGACAGAATAGCCGCCTGCGCCCCGTCGGAGGAGACGCGCTCCCGCGTATCGTCTGAATACGGCATCAGAACATATCCGGATGCGGCGGAGATGATAAGGGATTTCAGGCCGGGAACGATCGTCATCGCGGTCAAACCGAAAAACGTCGACAGCGTTCTGGCCGAGATCGCGGAAAACCGGGCTTATCTGGAATCCGCCGTGATGATAAGCGTGGCCGCCGGGAGATCCATAGCGAGCCTGGAATCCGCCGGGATCCCGGTCGTGCGCGTGATGCCGAACCACTGCTGCGCCGTATCGGAGGGGGCCATGGGATACTCCTTCCAGCAGGGTTTCCCTAAAGAGAAGAAGAAAGAGGCGGAAAAGATACTGAATTCGTCCGGACTCGCCGCCGAGGTGCCCGAATCGTGCATGGATGCCGTTACCGCGGTCGCGGGAAGCTCTCCGGCGTTCATGTACATGATGATCGACGCCATGGCCGATGCGGGAGTGGATCACGGGCTTCCCCGCGCCGTGGCGCTGAAGCTCGCGGCGCAGTCCATGCTGGGCGCCGCGAAGATGGTTCTCGAGACCGGAAAACACCCGTACGAGCTTAAGGACGAGGTCTGTTCCCCCTCCGGAACCACGATCGCGGGCGTCAGGACGCTGGAGGAGCTGAATTTCAAATCCGTTATAGAAGAAGCGATCGACGTGACTGCCGCGAAATCGGAACAGCTCGGGCGTCGGCGACGGACCATGGATTTCAGGAGAGCCATCCCCATCCTCGGCCCGTTGGTCCAGATCGGCTTCGACTCCCAGTCCAGATCATTCTTGTTGCAGATGGTGGAGTTCATCATGCGGGTTCCCTCGTCTTTGGTCTCCCAGAGACGGCGCTCCCTCTCCTCCGGATCCTCTATCTTCAGGATGCCGTCGACTTTGTGCATCAGCTCTCTCGCGAATTCGGTTCTCTCGCATCTCTGCCTGTACTCGGAATCATCGATGCGGCCGGCCTTGTTCTCGGCTTCCGCCAGGATCAGCGCCGCGTCGTATGAGATCTCGGCGACGTCGTCCCTGGTCATCCACCGGGTCTCGTAAGACAGAACGTGCTTCCAGGAGGGGCTGTCCAGAAGCTTCCGGTGATCCTCCAGGGTGCGGGCGCGGAGTTTGTATCCCCATTTCTCCGGCTCTTCGAAGGCTCTGCTCCCGGGATCGACGAAGGGCGCGAAGGGCGCGTTGTAGATGAAAAGATTATCCTCCTTCTTCACGAGGCTCCAGAGACGGCTGGCCGCCCGGGCGCTGTCCAGCGCGGACTCCCGGTCCTGGAAGGGAAGCCCGTTCATGTAAAACAGATCGAATCTTTCGCAGTTGTTTTCGAAGGCGGCCCTGATGGTCCTCTCGATGCTCTCGTTGGAGTAATTCTTTCCCAGAGCCGATCTGACTTTCTCGTCGTGGGAGTCGGGAGAGAACTCCAGAGTCCATCCGCCGTCGAAGGATCTGTCGATCTTGCGGAAATATTCCGAATCGGCGCCGTTGAAAAGTTCGATGATGACCTGGTTCTTTATCTTCCGGTCCCTGCACTCCTGAAGGAAGCGATCGGCGTAGGACGTGCCCCTCTGCCTCAGATCCCCGATGATGAACACCGGCACGCGGAGGTATGACTGGATGAGATCCATGTCCTCGGCCAGCTTCTCCGGGCTTCTGAAGGCGGGAGCTTTCCTGCAGACCACCTTCCCGTTCGCGAAACGGGATCCTCCGCACTCGGCGCAGTTGACGGAGCACCCCCTCACGGTGAAAACCGACGCCATGGGGATCTTGTCCCACCCGTACCAGGGCATCGCATCGCGTATGTGCATGTTGCGGAGGCAGTTTTTGATCATGGTGCCGTAATCGAATATGATGCTGTCCAGGGAATCCAGGGAATGCGTTATCCCGTTGACGCGTATCCTCCCGTCCCGGTCCTTCCACGTCAGGTTCGGGACCTCCGACAGATCCCCGCCTTTCTGGAGGATTTCCATCATCTTCACGGTGGGATGCTCGGTGGTGTCCCCCCTCATCACCAGATCTATCTCCGGACGCCTTATCAGCTCCTCGTGGAAGTACGACGACGTGAATCCCCCGAACTCCACCTTGGATTCGGGATGGTATTTCTTCACTATCTTCGCCAGTTCGACGGCGCCGTGGGCGTGGGGCATCCAGTGCAGATCTATTCCGAAAACGTCCGCGTCCAGGCCTTTAATCTTCTTTTCGGCGTCGAATTTATCGCTGGAGAGCATCTGGACGGCGATGTTTACTATCCTGGTCTTAAAACCCGCCGCCTCCAGGTGCGCCGATATGGTCATGAACCCTATCGGATACATCTCGAACACCGGCGAAGACGGAATCACGTCGCTTACAGGGCCGTAAAAGATGGGTTTTCTGCGGAAATCATAGACGCTCGGAGCATGGAGGAAGATCATGTCGTAATGCGACATAATCACTTCCCGTACCGTCTGGTGCGCTTCTGGTAGGTCCGGACGGCTCTCAGGAGATCGATATACCTGAACTCCGGCCAGTAGGCGTCTACGAAATAGAACTCCGAATAGGCTATCTCCCACAGCAGGAAATTCGATATGCGTATCTCCCCCGAGGTCCTGATGACCAGATCCGGATCCGGCATATCGCCGGTGGATATGTACTTCTTGAACAGATCCTCGTCTATGCTGTCGATGTCGATCGCGCCGTCTTTGACGTCCTTGGCGATTCCGCGGACTGCGGTGATTATATCCTGGCGGGAGCCGTAGGCTATAGCCAGAGTCAGATGGTAGTCGTCATATCCTTTGGTTTTCTCGTAAGCGTACTCCATCCCCTTTCTGACCGGTTCCGGAAGAAGATCGATGTCTCCGATCACGCGGATGGACATCCTGTTCTTGTGCACTTTCTCGTCGTCCCCGAGCTCGAACAGAGTCTTGGCGAGCGAATCCATGAGATAATCCACCTCGTACTTGTCGCGCCCGAAATTCTCGGTCGAGAAAGCGTAGGCGGTGAGATATCTTATCCCCAGCTGGAGGCACCAGTCCGCCACCTCCCTGAGCTTCTCCTTTCCCTTTTCGTGGCCTTTGGTGACGTTGTCGGTGCCCAGAACCTCCTTGGCATACCTTCTGTTCCCGTCCATGATGACGGCGATGTGCCGGGGTATATCCCCCGCCAGGACCTCTTTCTCGATGCTTTTCCTGTACTTGGAGTACGCGTAGTCGTTGATAAACGGCGGAAGATCGGTCATTGTATCACTGGAAATCCTCGGGGATGCCCGCGGCTTTCTCCCCCGTATCGAAGCATCCTATGGCCGCGACCGCGCCGATGACACCCTTCATGCCGGTCACGCTTATTATCTGGACTCCGTTCTCCCCGGCGGCGCGCACGGCGTCCTCCGGTTTGTAGAGAACCGTTTTGCAGGACTCGCCGAACTCCCTGAGCTTCTCCGGGATCCTGAGGCCTTTGAACACGGTCATGACCGTATCCTCCGAATAAGATTCCTTCCTTACGAAATCCACGGCGAACTCTATCAGAGCGGGGATGTCCTCCTCTTTCACGGCGAAGGAGACGGCGGTGGAGCAGCAGTTGGTGGTTTTGTTGGGGGCTTTGGGGTTGAGCTGGATGATCCTGTGCTCCAGGAACTTTCCGACGGGGCATTCCGTACCGAGTTTAAGGGAAGTGACCCAGGAGGCGCCCTTCTCTTTCGTGTCGGTATCGTCGATTCCGATCACCAGGCGCACGTATTTGGGGCTGATTATATCCACATGGGCGCGGTGGGCTCCCCCCATGACGAAATCGTCGGGATATTCGGTGCATATCACGTCGCTGCACTGGGCCATGCACGCCCCGATGCCCACGGACGCTCCGGCTATGCCGTACCACGTGGTGCGGACCCTGTCGCCCTCGATCCTGAGAGCTTTGATCCCCTGCCCGCCGGTATCCGCCTGGACGGGGCCGAAGCTGATCTCCCCCTCCCCCACGTTTACGTCGGTGATAACCATCCCGGACTTCAGGGAGACGCCGGTGATCACGCCCTTGGTGCGCCTGCGGTTGACGGCGTCCCATTCTCCGGGCCCCTGGGCGACGCACTTCTCTATGACCTGCGCTATTCCGGCCTCCTCGTCCACGATAGTGTAATAACCCTTGCAGAACAGGGTCCCGTATCTCTCGCGCACCTCGTCCGGGGTAAGGGAGTAGACCATGCTCACTCCTCCTCCCGATCTTCGGAATCGGCTTCGGACAGGGCCTCGGGCGGAACGTGCCTGCACAGGAACACGGTGCGCGCGGCTTTTCCGATGTCGTATCCCATATCCATGCACATATCGGCGTCCACCTCGAGAATGACCGGATCCTCGGATCTTACGGAACCCGCTCTGTAGGCGTCCTCGTACGTGAGCGAAAGATGGACCATAGCCCTGTCCGAGGGATAAATCCCCGATTCCAGAAGGAAATCCGCTTCCTCCGGGGTGGCGGGGTAGTAAAGGAACTCCGGAATGTTTTCGTTGTCCAGCTTTATATCGAGAGGGATCGTGTGGCCGTACGTCGCTTTGATCTTTCCCCCGGAGATGAGGTATCTGCCCTTGGGATCCAGCTGCACCAGCGCCTCTATGTGGCGGGACCTCAGCCATTCCATGCGGCTGTTGCGGGATTTGATAATGCTGAGGAGCTCGCGGAGAGACACGAAACCCTGGGAATCCATGTCGGGCTCGTATTTTCCGTGCCTCAGGATGCCGGCGACCGATCTTCCGAGCTTTTCGGTCTCGTAGTCGGACATGACGAACTTTCCCTCTTCCCCGCACAGCGGGCAGACCTCCCCGCGGAAATAGCCGTGCTCCAGACACTCTCTTATCATCGGCGATCCGCCTCCGCCATCTCGGCCGCTCTGACGGCGTTGCACATAAGCATGCATATGGTCATCGGGCCGACTCCTCCGGGAACCGGGGAAATGGCCGACGCTTTATCCTTGACGGCTTCGAAATCGACGTCCCCGACGAGCCTGCTGCCGTTAGGGCGGGAGGGATCGTCGATTCTGTTGGTTCCCACGTCTATCACGACGGCGCCCTCCTTCACCATGTCAGCGGTGATGAAGCGCGGTTTTCCTATAGCTACGATGAGGATGTCGGCCTGTCTCGTTATCGCGGCGAGATCCTTCGTGCGGGAATGGACCACAGTCACCGTGGAATCGGCGCCGGATCCTTTCTGCATCATCATGGCAGCCATCGGTTTTCCGACTATGTTGCTCCTTCCGACCACGACGACGTGCTTTCCGGCGGTCTCTATCCCGGATCTGATAAGCATCTGCTGCACCCCGGCCGGAGTAGCCGGAAGAAAGAGCGGCTCGCCGATGAGCATGCGGCCTACGTTGGACGGGTGGAAGCAGTCGGCGTCCTTCTCCGGCGCGATGGAATTGATCACTTCCTTCTCGTCAAGATGCTTCGGAAGGGGGAGCTGCACCAGAAACCCGTGAATGGAGGGATCCCTGTTCAGCTCGCCGATTTTCGACAGAAGCTCGGCCTGAGTGGTTTCCTCAGGCATTCTGATCGTTACAGAGCGCATGCCGAGGGATTCGCACATCTCTCCTTTCTTGCGCACGTACACCTGAGACGCGGGATCGCTTCCTACCAGGACTACAGCCAGACCCGGCACGACCCCCCTGGATTTGAGCGCGGCGATCCTCTGCCTCAGTTCTCCGTAGATCTCTTCGGAAACTTCTTTTCCCAAAATGAGCCGGGCAACCATTTTCTCACCTTTGATTGCCATAAAGAATACCATACTTTATACTAACGTTGAAAATAAGAACTCTCAGGACGGCGGAGAGCGGTTCTCCCGTATCAAGCCGTTCCCGGCGCGCCTGGTTCGCAGGCTGCCGGATATGACTTCCGCGCGGAAACCCGAATCGAGAATTCCGGAAAGAACCGCGAGAAGGTTTTCCGCATTGGATTCGGAATAACTGCGATCCATGATCTTCCCGTCACAGGTTTCGCACATATGCCATGTGTGGGTCGCGAGAGTGAAGAACTCCCTTCCCGCGGCCATGCGGATGTAGTCTCCGGGACCGCGCTTCCCCTCGTGCATGGGCCACAGATACGCGGCGATAGTCTTTCCCCGGGAGTCTTTGGATTTGGGAACGGGATATTCCGCCAGACCGCTCTCCAGCCGGTACGGTCCGCAGGAGCCTTCCGTATACAACGAGGAATCCGCGCGGATCCCGAACTCGGGAAGCATGGATATTATCTCGGGATCGTAAACCATGTAGGGAGCGCGGAAGCAGACGGGTTTTCCCAGAGCATCGGAAACCGCTTCGTATCCCGCCCTCAGAATGCTCCGCTTCTCTTCGCGGGAGAACCGGATCCCCGTCCTCATTCCGGAGAAATCCTCGTGATCGTACCCGTGCAGGCCTATGCAGTGCGAAGATATGCCGGGGAATCCCTTCCCCGCGGTGCGGCCCTCCGCGAAGAAGACCGCCTTCATCCCGATCTCGTCGAGGATGTCCAGTATTATCTCCGCTCCCTTTACGGAAGAGGAGAACCGGGGCTCCGCGCCTCCGGCCGAGCCTGCCGCGGCTCTCCCCGGCACCGGGACGTTGGCATCTCTGTCCGCGTCCACGGTAAAATAAAATTTTCCGCTCATCTGATGCCCAGCGGGGATACCCTCTTTATCAGCATTCCCTCGATATCCATCGGGAAATACCTGGCGGCGGTATCCCTGGCGCGTTTGAGCTTGGCCTCGTTGTCGGCGTAGATCGTCAAGAGAAGATCTCCCTCCTCGACCCTCTGGCCTTTCTTCTTGGCGAACACTATTCCCGCGCCTTTGTCAGACGGGGCCCCGGCGGCTTTGGCGATCGACACGACGTCCTTGTTCTTGATAGAATGTATATAGCCGGTTTTTGGAGAGCGGAGCTCGTAGCTGAACTGCCCCGGCTTCAGGTCTTCGGATTTGAGATCCGGGCGGCCTCCCTGGGCGACGACTATCTCCATGAACTTGCGGTACGCGTCGCCGGAATCCAGAATCTCTCTGGCCCTGGCTCCGCCGTTGGGGATTCCCGCGATCTCCAGGATTATCCCCGCGCAGTCGCAGGCCTTCTCCACGACCGCGGAGGGATGCCTGGATCCCTCTAGGATGCTGATGCACTCCCTGGCTTCGAGATTCGGCCCCACGGCGTATCCTATGGGCTGATCCGCATAAGTTATGGCGCACTCGACGTGCATGCCGATCTTCTCTCCGAGCTGCATGAGATCCTTGGCGTATCCGCGGGCGGCCTCCAGAGTCTCGACTTTGGTGCCGGCGCCGGTGGGAATGTCCACCACCAGATGGGTGGCGCCTATAGCCAGCTTCTTGCTCATTATGGAAGCCAGCATCTGGGGGCGGGGGTTGATTCCGAGCGGATGCTCTACTTTGATAACCATATCGTCCACCGGAGCGAGGTTCATGGATCCTCCCCACGAGAACACTCCCCCGATCTCCTGGGTGATCTCTTTGAGGGATTCGGCGTCCAGCTCCACGTTGCAGAAAGTCTCGACGAAATCCGACGTCCCGCACGCGCTGCTGATGGCTCTCGAAGAGGTCTTGGGTATCATAATGCCCGCGGCCGCGACTATGGAGACCACTATAGGGGTGATTTTGTTTCCGGGAACGCCCCCCAGACTGTGGAAGTCGAACACGGGGCCTTTCTCGAATTTTATCATATCCCCGGTTTCCGCCATGGAGACTGTGAAATCAGCTATCTCGGAGATGTCCATCCCGTTGATGTACAGCGCCGTAAGCCAGGCCGAGACCTCTATCTTGGTCAGCCTGTTCTCGAGAATGTCCTCGACGATAGCGTGTATCTCCTCTTTGTCCAGCTTCTCCCCGTCCATTTTCCTCCTTATGGATCTGACGGAATCGGGCTTAGTCGAAAAGGTGACGCTGACTTCGTCTCCGTCGCGGACCCCGCAGACCTTGGAAACGGAGAAGGGAATGTAGATCGTTCCCCGTTCCAGAAGGGTATCGGAATGCGCGGCGATGGCGACCGCGGTCTTGGAGCCCGCTATTTTCACGCGGTCACCCTCGCGCACGCCTATCTCTATGCAGTCGTCGTCATGCAGCATTACGGACGGCTCCGAGACGTCCATATCGAACAGTTTGCATTTCAGTTTCATTTGACTCCCCACTTTTCCAGAGCCTCGGCCAGTTCTTTATGGGTTTCGGCGTATTTTTCTGCGGGTATTCCCTCGAAAGCCGCGTCCACGGCCTGAGACATGGCCATGGCGCCGCATCTTACTCCTCCGGGATGCCCGGCGACTCCCCCTCCGGCCTGGATCTGCACGTTCATGCCCGCGCGGGAGGTTATGTCCGCGACGATTCCGGGATAAACTCCGCCCGAGCAGACCGGCATGACGGATTTGTACGGAACGTCTCCTCCGAGGCACGCGCCGAGGTTTCCCCCGTCTCCAGCGCCCGAGGACATCTTTCCCGCGCCCAGAGTCCCTATGTGCAGGGCGTCGCCTCCGCACATGCGGACCAGCCTGGTTATGGGAAGCATGGCTATGCCGTGGAAGGGATCTTTGGTGAAGGCTCCGTGCATGGTTCTGTGGACATGGATCGGAACTTTTATCGACGGATCCTCCGCCAAAGCCTGCACCGCGCCGAAACCGCAGGTGATGACGTCCACCATTATCTCTCTGGCTCCCCATTCCTGGACTTTTTCCGCCAGCTCCGTGATTTTATCCCCGCGGGTGCTGACGTTGATCGCGTGCATCATCATATGCCCCTCCTCCTCGAGCCTGTCGAGAGCTTCGGAAACCGCGATGGTGCGATCCTCGATGGGGCAGAACGCCTGATCCACCAGAGTCTCGTCGTCTTTGGAGTTGGTGAGTCCTCCCGCTCCCGCTTCGTACACGTACTCGGCGGTCTTCTCCGGCGAAAGCCCGATTTTGGGTTTGACGATGGTTCCCACCAGAGGCTTCTCCGGGCGCTTCAGGGCTTTGCGAATGCCCTCCGCTCCGAACTTGGGGCCTTTGAACCCGGAAAGAATAGAATCCGGGAAGGAGACGTCTTCGAGCCTCACTCCTTTGAGAGAGCCCAGTCCGAACAGGTTTCCGGCTATGACGCTCAGAATCTGGGGAACGGAACCGGTCTCGATGCTGAAATCCTCCGGCGGATACTCCACCGTGATCATGTCCCCGCCGATGGAGACGACTCTCGCCCCCAGCCTTCCGAATACGTCGCCGTCCAGCGTCGAGATGCCGGTCCACGTGCCGGTAGACTGCTCGGCGGCGATCGCCTCCGCGGCCTTCTCCATAGGTAGATCCGTGGTCACGCGGTACTTGCAAACCACGTATTCGTCATAATCCGCTTTCTCATCCAAATGAAGGTAAGAATATTCTTTCATCTTATCGCCTCACAAAAACACTTCCCCGCCGAGTTTGGCTGCCATCACGCCGTAAACGGAACCGGGAGACATCATTCCCTCCTCCGTAATCAGCGCGTCTATATATTTTCCGGGAGTGGAATCGAACACAGGGTTGAAAACTCTGACCCGATCCGGGATCTCTCCGGGCTTCACGATCTCCGATATGTCCCTCTCCTCTATCGTAACGGTGTCTCCGAACATGGTCATCGGAGAGAACTTGTAGGTCTCCGCGCAGACGTAGAACGGAACTCTGGCTTCGTGCGCCGCCAGAGCAAGATGGGAGGTTCCTATCTTGTTTATCAGAACTCCCGCCGAGGTTATCGTATCCGCGCCGACGAAAACTTTATCGGTTCTCTTCATGACGCTGCGGACGGCGCTGTCGATTATCAGAGTCGTATCGATTCCCGCTTCGGACAGTTCCCTCACGGTGAGAAGGCCCTGCCTCCAGGGACGGGATTCGGTCGCGTACACCTTGATCTCCTTTCCCTGGCGGTGCGCCTCCTTGATCACTCCGATCGCGATGCTGCTGTTGCAGTGGGTCATCACGGTATCGCCGCTCATTATCCGCTTCGCTCCGATCTTCGCGATGGTC
>JAEEGL014491891.1_pt1 | contig 15733 bp, 18 predicted proteins | sample 9134231 | NCBI WGS metagenome assembly JAEEGL01 (sample SAMN16246548, study PRJNA631951) | gut metagenome | biome: gut microbiome; feature: rumen; material: fiber-attached | host: Bos | place: Iran: Karaj | collected 2018-10
GCAAACAGGAACTTCCGTTTCTTCAATGATAAATTCAAGTGGTGGAACAACACCAGCGAACAATGAAACGAAATGGGTGTTTGTAGCAAATCCAATGTGCTGTGAAAAATGCTTGGCGTTAAATGGTCATGTAGAAACATCACCAACAGAACCGAAATTTTACGGTCATGTTCCAAATCGAGAAGGGCGTTATAACTGTAAATGTCATTGGTTAAGGTTAAAATAAAAAATGGTGCTTTTAATCAAGCACCTTTTTCTTGTTGAAATGTATTACTTAAAAATTGTATTAAGTATTTTATTTGCTAATTCCATATCTAATGGATAGCCTCTTTTGATAAATTCAAGATAGATTTCTTTTTGGCAAGTATCCCATTCTCCTATAATAGGCTGGGGTTTTGTATTGTTCGTTTTCATAAATGTAATCAAGAGCAAAAGTTTAGCATAATTTTTTGTCAGGTCATTGAATAAAATTTGTGCGTCTTGCCCCTGAATTTGCCCCCAATTACTGTTATTCGGATTATTGTTGAAATCTTGACTGATTTGGGCTATATAATCATCAATTACGCCTTGAATAAGAGATGGTCTGCTCATTCGGTTTATTCCTTTTTAAGAAGTGATACTTTATTAAGCGAAATAAATTTTTATTCGTAATCGTACAACCTATTTTTTTCTTACTTCTGGATAATTGTATAAAATTTATTACATACAACTTATCGCCAGATTTGCCAGATTTCGCAACCTAATTTTTACCCTAGAAAAAATTTTAATTTGTACTGAATTTTGGGGTTTACAAGCCAAGTCCTTAATGTAAATTTTTCCTTACAAACGAATGTTTGTTCAACCAACAGAAAGGAAAACATTATGGATTTCAAAAATCTTATCACCCCCGAAATCGAAAAGGCGATACACGAAACGCCCTACGCAAAATACGATGGCGTTCCGAACAACAAAAAGAAAGTTATCGCCCATTACTCAATCTTCAAGATTTTTCCCGAAAAGAAAATTATCGGCTTTTCGAACTGCCATTGGTTCGTTTTGGAAGACGATGACTTTGACACGCCTTCTGAAAATTACCACAACAATTTTGGAAAAGTTGTTTTTGGTGCTGTGGATTTGGGAATGGGTCTTGAACTTGGTTCGTTTTCTCTTGACGAGCTGTTCGCCATGAACGATAGCAACACCCATGTTTATCGTGACGATTCCTTTGAACCATTGACGAAGACAATGGGCGAACTGATTGAAACCCTCGACATTGAATGGATGGTGTAAAATGGTGAAATATACTCTCATTGGCGTAAACGGCAACGCCTATTCCATTATGGCGTATGTGTGCGATGCTCTCAAACAAGAGCGTGAAAATATGGAACTTGCTCCTGACGAATATGAAACCATAAAGGCGGATTATCTGAAAGACGCAATGTCTAGCGATTACAACCATTTGCTGTGCGTGTCGTTTGATTTGGTTGAACGAATCAACCGCGACATTGGCTGTGAAATTTCTGACGATGACGAAATCGTTTTGAACCAATAACCCAAACAAACCCAAACCAAAAAGGAAAAAACAATATGAAAAACTTCAAAATCACATTCAACATTGAAATGGCTGACGATGTGGCACCCGCAACCATTAGCCGCTTCGTTTCGCAAATCGAAACGGTCGCCTATGGCGAACTCGGAAAGATTGGCGAATTCAACATTAACACTTCTTTCGGAACGATTGGTGCTTCGATCCCTAAGATTTCCATTTCTGAACGCTCGCTGGAGCGTTTCAAGAACGAAACGAAAACCGAAATTGGTCCCGTTCCCCCTGTTGAACCTGAAAAGAAGAAACGCCGTCGCCGTCGCACCAAGAAGGAAATTCTGGAGGGTCGAAAGTAATGGTCAAGATTGGCGATAAAATCAAAATCATTTCTATGGATGGCGAACCACATTATTCCGGCAAAGTTGGTGTCGTGGAATTCATTGACGATATGGGTCAAATCCACGGCACTTGGGGCGGGTGTGCCATCATTCCCAATGCGGATTCTTTTGAAATCATCAACGAAAACCAGGAGCAGAAAAATGCCTAAAATTAGAGAAATGGAAAAATCGGCACAATTCGATTGTCTTGTGGTCACCAAAGTCGAAGTGTTCCCCTTTCTGGAAGGAACGAACATTGGACACATGAAGGGAATGGCGACAATCGTCCTGAACGACCAATTCATCATTCGTGGCCTTCGCATTATGGATGGCGAGAATGGTCTGTTCGTGGGCTATCCCGTTGACCCCTTCTTCAAAGGTGACGATTTCCGCCATTTGGTCAATCCCATTACACGCCAACTTCGTGAACACATCGAAAATTCTGTTTTGGAGAAATATGGGGCGATAATGGCGAAATAGACAGAAAATCCAATCAAATCATCAAACCGTGGTCATTGACCACGGTTTTTTCGTCAGTAGAGCGTTTTAAGGGCGTTTTTGGTCGTGGTGGTGGGATTATCCACCCAGACCCCAATGGGGGCTTCTTGGTGGTTTTACTGCCCATCTCTGGGTCTATACATACATTGTTGAACCATTTTTTATTGTGGAGTGATATATGAGAGGCAGGAAAGGGGTTTTGAACCACAGAAAGTCCGTTGGCTATGTGAAACAGCCAACCGTGGAGAGAGTGAACGAGATTCTAAAAAGCGATTATGCGGACAATGTGGAACTTGGCATTTTTGCGACAGAATTTGTGAACTGGTATATGGGCAAGTATCGTTGCTCTATGGCGTCCGCTTACAGAATGTTGAACCAACTTGAGAGCGAATACGATTACCGCTTTTTAAGGTGGTTTTATGGCTAAAAAGGGCTCTTTTGGGGCGTTTCCCCCTGTGGTGGTAGCCAAACCCAAATTTTTGCGGTTTTGGGCTTAAAATAGCCCTTATTTGCCCTAATTTTCGTCAAAAAATGGTCATTTTGGGGTAAATTTCCCAAAAATTAGGCGTATTTTTTGGGATTCTATTTCTTCAGTTCAAAATGAAACAAAATTTTTGAAAAAGGACTTGACAAAATGTAAATAATTTATTACATTTAAGGGGTATTTGGGGCTGAAAACCTCGATTTTGGCGAAATTTCGCCATTGGGGTAAAGTCATAAATACCAATGAGAGTGAATCACCTGTTCCGCTACGATTGGGCGACGGACGGGGATTTTATCCAAAAAAAACAGCACTTTTTCTGCGTCCAAGCACGCCCATTCTGTAATGTGCTTGGATCAGGAGAATGGCATTATTTAGGAGATAATCGCATTATGAAGAAAATGCGGTAATAGACCCAAAGTCTCGTATAGAAGACGAAAAACAAACCGATTGGTGGATGGGCAATTTTGCCCCACGACCGTTCTAGACTGCGAATATGGAACATCGTTCCAAGAAACAGAAAATCTCGGCACGAAATTGCTCCCGTTGAATCTACATTCAACCATGAGCCGAGCCGTATATCTTTTATCAAATTACCACGCAGTAAAGAATTTTGACTTAATTACACATAAACCTTCTAATGATAAATTAAACTTTCTTAATTTATCTAATAAAGATATATGTATCGCTAAGTCAAAAACTCCAGACGGAGTTCCCGACCCCGCAAACGAAACCAGAACTTCACACACAGACTTATCGGAGCAAATCAAGCAATTTTGTCGTGGTCGATTCATTGACACGCAGTGTTTCCCTGCTGTCCGAATTTCCCCAGCAGAAGACTTCCGCTTGCGATGGCACTTGAATTACGCCTATAACTCTGTTTTCGTGAATTGGTTTAACCTTCAGGAAATCTTGAAGTATTTTGCTCCGGATTATCCTGTAATGGAACTTGAGAACAGCGATGTCGTAGCCACAATCAAAAGACACTTGGCTATAATGGCACCGTCTAGCGGAAAGTATATAGATGAAATAATCAAATATACTTATACCGAGCAGTTCTTTGAAGAATCTATGCGATTATTCAAATCAGCATACAAAGACCTGAATGTTCTGAAAGGGTGGATGTTGGTCGCACAGCGTTGTGTCCACAATTTCGATGAAGACGATAAACCGAAAATCAAGATACACTTATATGGTCAATCAGGGCGTGAGCGACTTTACGAAAAAGTTAGGTCGTGGGATGGCGTGTATTCTCTTGAAATACCGATCTTGACAAAAGAAAAATTATACAAGTGGTATGCGACAGAAAAACGCAAATGCGTGAAAGACCTGAAAAATAAGTTATCGCCTTATTTCGTGACACGGTAAAGGGTGGGCGGCTCAAGATATATTCTGGAAAAACCCTTCGGATAGGGTTGGCTTACAGAATTTATTTGAATCGCTATCCCAACAGGTCAAACGAAAGAAAGTCCAACCTGTTGGTAAAAAAGAATGTGAACAAATAAAGAAAGAAGTAATAGCGTATTTGGATGCGTTTGTGAATGCTGTTGGCGACCAAACGGAAGCCAGAGAATTTGTCGAACAGCACAAAGACGAAGTTATTTCAGAAACAAAAACAAATAAAAATAGGAGAATCAATTATGAATTTCAGATGGCTTAATATATGGGCAGCAACATATAATGGGCATACATACATATTCACTTCTTGCCGAGACATTCGCAGTACTTATTCCATGCGGAAACACTTGGAAGAACGGCAGAGCAATGGGGCTGTTGGCAAAATTTCAGCAAATTAACCTGAAATGTAGCCAATCATCGAACCCTATGGCTAAATGCGTAAATTTTAAAAATTTCGTATTCATTGGAAACATCCAATGTATAAGCCAATTTGAATGTAAAATGCTTCATCGCTTGTCTAATGTAATTCTAAAACGCTATTACATAAACGACTTTGGTGGACCCGCCATTCCAAATTTTGCTTATGGCGACATTATGCCAATGTATAGAAGTATCTTGTATTATATGAGATTGTCTTCACAATCGCCAAATCCTTCTTATCTAAAAATGATGGACTTGATTGACGGACGCTACTGTCCTTCGAATATGATTGTTAATGGTCAAATCTACATTATAGACAATATAAATTCTATTAAGGTTGGGGCGTCTAAAAATGCCATCACTCGTTTTAGGCAATTAAAAGCGAATGGTCAGATAAATTCAAACGCTCGCTTGGTGTGGGTGTATGATGTTGCGGACATGTATGGATTTGAAGCAAAAGCCCAAGCATTGCTCAACCAATGGAAAACGCAGAATCCATTATACACAAACAATAGAACTGCGGGTTGGCGGAATGCTGGATGAGCACTTTTCGTGTTCGTCGTCTTTGGCTGAAATGATTATAGACAAATTCTTAAAAAAGAAATATATCTATAAAACTTTCGTGAATTGCTTGTAGAACCATGCTGAAAAAGAAACAGGGCGATTGTTCGCCCTGTTTCTTTTATTCGTCATCTTCTACATTAAAGAACAACATCAATTTTTTATTCATTTCTTGTAGGTCGCTGAATAAAGAATTAAGTTCTTCAATGGATTTTGAATTTATGAACTCGTATAATTCATCGGTATTCCAGCCTGACACTCGGTCTGCTGTGTCGCCGATCTCGCCTATATAATCTATGAGTTTCCCAGCCGCTTCCAAGTGTTCAGGCGATTTAATGCGACCAGACATCAAATCGTCAATGTCCGCTTGGGCGTTCTCTAAAAAGTCCGCTTTGTGAAGTTCTTCGAATTCGTCTTCGTTCATTTGTTGGACTTACGCCTATTACAATCACGGCAAAGCATTTGGCAGTTGCTATCTACGGTCGGTCCACCTTCACTCCACGGTGTAATGTGGTCTGCTTCCATTTCGTTTAATTCAAAATGCTGTTTACATATTGGGCAAACGCCAAGTTGTGCTTGATATGCTTTGATTTTCTGTTTATCTGTAAATGCTCGAATCGAAAGGTAATGCTCTTTACCAGTCAAGATATAGGGGTATATTCCTTTTTTATTCGTGACATCATCATCCAAAAGTAAGCGGGTCACTTCATTGTCGATGACCGTGAAATTCAACTTATCGTCTTTATGGCCTTCATATAATTCGCCCCATTCCAAACCTTTCATAAGTTTTTTTCTTTCCTTTGTTGGTTTGAAAGTGGTGTCTATCCAATCTATTACCGATTTGAAATAAAGCCACAGTTCGTTGGCGTTGTCATCATGCTGGTGCTTCGCCATATAGACTTCAATGTTTTCTTTGGAAACCCACTTAATAGCAGTTTCCAAATACTCTTGACGAATAGCAGAACCGTTCAAATAATCCTGACCGATTTTTTGAGCCGCACAACCATTCTTGCTGAAATATCTTTTTGCGTCAGAAAGCCACGGACCAAAATAAACAGCGTTGCGGAGTTCTTGTTTGGTTAATTCTTCGCCCGCAATGTTGATTGTTTCAAACCACTTTAATTTTTCTTTATCCGTTCCTTCGCAAATGTAAATCAGCAATTCATAATTGTCTATTTGTTCCTTTTCGTCTTTCTGTAAGTTGTGGTAGAATTTGAACAAATGGCTGAAATCGCCATTCACATACTGACAGATTGAAATGGTGCGTTGCTGACCATCGATAACTTCGAATGTTCCGTCTTCACGCTTCGCCCAATACATAACATTCAATGGGAAGCCCTGACGGACGGTTTCTATAACTGCGTCACGCTGTTTTTCTTTGTAGATAAATTCACGCTGATAGGGTGGACGAATGTCGAGGCGACCCCCATAGGCAGAAACACGACCCGTTTCAGGGTCATCTTTATAATTTTCAACCAAGTCTTTTATGGTGACTTTTGTTAAGGTGATTTTCATTTTCTACCTACTTTTTGTAGCGTATAAAAATTCTGGCGTAAGTTGTTTTTCCGTCAATTGCGGGTCTGGCATCACCTTCTTTCAATCTTGGAATGCCAACAATTTCTGGGTCGTATCCAGCAGATGATTCCATTCCTAAAATTTCAAACTGGTCTGGGTTATACTTATTCAAGAATGTTATAGGAACCCCCATAACACCTTTGTAATTTACGGGGATGGAATCGGTTTTGCTTACTTCAATAGCATCGTAATTGTCATAATGTGGATATTCTTCATCAGAATAATTTTTAAACAAAATCAAATCCTCATGTCGTTTGGCAATGTCTAAATTTGTGAACCATACGACCCCAGAAACCCTAATCATTCCTTCTTTATGGTCTGATGCGGACGCAGTATCTTCATACTTGCTAATGAAGTGTGCGGCACCGCCCTTAAAGCCATACCCCAGCCACATTTTATTTTCTTTAAGATATTTGAAACAATCTTTATAACTGATTGCGTTTTGGTGTCCAACAATAATAAACTTCTTGTTAAACTCCATAAGTTGTGCCACATATTCTCTAAATAAACTGAATGGCGGATTCGTGACAACGATGTCAGCCTGTTTTAAAAGTTCAATACATTCCTTACTTCTAAAATCACCATCACCATCAAAATAATGAATGCCGATTTCTTCTGGATCAGGAATTTTGTTGCCATTTTTATCACCGAAGTATTCTAGCCAAATCGCTTTTTCAGAATTGTTCATCGAGAACAAGTCCATATCCTGATTTTTGTAGCAAGTCGTGATAAGTTTTTTTAATCCAAGATGTTCAAAATTTAGAGCAAAATAATTAAAAAAATTACTTACTCTTGGGTCATCGCAATTACATAAAACGACTTTATTTTTGAAATGCTTTTTATAATGTCTTAATTCATTTTCTATGTCGCAAAGTTGTGTGTAGAATTCATCTTTTTTATTCGCTTTTGCGGTTTTAAGCAATTTGTGCTGATTTATAATTTCGCTCATTCAATGCTCCGTTATTATACATTTTTTAAAATAAGTTTTTTTTGAACAAAAAAAGTCATAAATAGAATGTAAACACCCCTTTATATAATGGTGTTTCGCATTTTATGAGGTTTTTAAATGATAGATGAAGCGTTATTGAAGGAATTTAAGGATTTTGAGAGCCGTTCCCACGATTATTTCAACGACTTTTACGACAGAATAAAGGATGACAGGCTTTTTCTTGGTGGCTCACATTTTGACGAAAACGACAACAAGCGTTTTGGAAAATCCCGACTTAAAATGCCGGTCGATGTTATATCCAACACCATCAGAGCCATCGTCAATCAGTATTCGTCCGCACCATATTCCTGGCTCACGACAGACGAATCGTTAAATGATATAGCCAACAAGTTTCTGACAACCACCGCCGTCAGAGCGTCCATTTATCAGGCGTTGCGTAATTCGACACGGTTATGGCTTGGGCTTTCTTAATTTATCCATAGATTACGACAAGAACGGAAACGCTGTTCCCGTTCTCTATTCCATTCCTGATGTGACCAAAGTCTATTATGACCCTGATTCTATTGAAATAGATCGGTTCAGACGCAAATCAAGCCATTATCATTGACATTAAATCCAAAGCGTGGATTAAGAAAACATACGGTGAAGATTTCATAACAGAAAAAGGCGACAAGCCGCTTATAGACATTTCTGATTCGTATGACGAACAATCCATGCCGTTAATCACCTATTATGTGAAGTCAAATGGGGGCGTGACGGTTTATAAACTCTTGAATAAGGATTTATTAGAAGACCCAATCGTTCTAAATCTCGATAGATTACCCATAATCCCAGTATATGGCGAAGAGATATTCATAGAAGGCAAATTAAGCCATCGTGGCATTGTTGCCCAATCTAAACCAATACAGAAACTTATAGATTACAGTTATTCGCAACTCTGCGAACGCTTGGCGAAATCCCCAAAGAACGCTTGGGTTGGAACGAAAGAAGCCGTTGAAGGGAATGAAGAATACTTCAAGAATTTCGACAAGTCCATAAATCCACTTTTGATTTACAACAAATACGATGACAGAAAGGACAAAAACGAACCGCCTACACGCATAGACATGACGATTCAATACAACGACTTAACGACAGTCCTTCAAAATTCTTTGGCTATGCTCCAATCCATTACTGGCGTTGAATCTATCGGAATACCCGATCAAAAAGTGGAAATGACCGCAACGGAAGCACTTCTAAATGCGAAATCATACACGAACAATGTCCGAAATTATTTTGACAATCTAAAAGAATCGTTTAAGTCCGCTGGACACATTTTCTTTCAGTTGCTTGGCTACGATGTCGATGTGACCGTAGAGCAGGGCCCGGAAGACCAAATGGAGCGACAAGTGGCAAGAGCCGAGTTAATACAGTTGGCTCAACTTGTGCCAGAAGAAAAGCGAATGGACTTGGTTGGGGCTATTACTTCAACATTGGATGACAACCAATTTATAAGGCGATTTAACCAAGCCGTATTCAATGGAGTTTCACCTGAAGTAATGCGATTACAGCAACAAATACAGCAACAGCAAATGGAATTCCAAAACCAAATTCAACAAATGGCACAGGCGAACCAAGAACTTAAAAACCAAAATCAGCAACTTAATGTTCAGTTGCTCGCTATGGAACAAAACAACAGAAACGCCCTGATTGTCGCTCAAATGGATAATCAAACGGACTTACAGAAAGAAGCAATGCGACTTGAAGCACAAAAAGAAAATCAGGACGCAAATAGGGCGATGGAACTTAAAAAAGAAGCGTTTAAGCAAAATAATGAGAACGCCCGCATGGTCGCAAAGATACAACAGAAAAACAACGAACAAATTTTAAATCAGTTGGGGGTCTAAATGATTGCTTTTGATAAGGATAGAAGGTTAGATATAATTGGAAAGCCTTTATACGGCAGAATTTCATTCTTTCAGAAAGACACGAACCAACTTGATAAAATTTATATCTATGACGAAAACGACCAACTTGTGCTTTGCGAAAATCCCGTATATACAGACATAAATGGCTTTCTTGAATACGATGTGATTCTCGAAAACAAATTTTATACAGTCCATCAGGAAAAATATATTGGTGATTACGATGACCCTAAAACAGACATTCGCTCTGAAATGTGGGTTGACGATAGAACCTATTATGCGGGATTTGACATTCCACAGGGCAAACAAGATACAGTTGTATTTGGCTATGAATCCATAGCAGACGCTTCACCTTCTTTGGGAATGATTACTGTCGTGGGCTATCACACAAACGATGACTGTGGGGCTAGAACTTATGTATGGGATGAAAATTCAAACGACCAAGTAGATAATGGACAAGTTTTCGGTTCACGACTTCAATCAGGTGGTCGTTGGTTGCTTGTAAATACACTCCCATACATTCCATCAGAGTATTATGGCGTATATGAAGGACATTTGGAAAATATGTCTTCTCTATTTGGTGCGTCATACGAATATGGAACAAACAACAGGATTGTTTCGCCCAAAGTTATCAAAATGAAAAGGGGTGATTACAACATACAGACGAATTATTCAACGGGTCGAACTTTGCTTTTGGAAGACGAAGTAGATTTTGGTTCAGCACATACAATAACTTGTAAAGACCTACAATTTATTGGAGCGAAAAACAGAAATCCCATTGGAAACTTTCATTTTAATGGAAATTCCGTAGAAGTCGATTCTTTTATTTTCTATGACCTTTTCCAAATGCTCACATCAGGAGCAAAGACCATCCACATATACGATAAGTTGAACGCCCAAACAAACAATAAAAACGCAAGCATTACTTGCTCAAATATGACTTTCGTGGGGCATGGCTCAATAGATTATCCAAGCAATTCTTATGTGGTGACCTTCGATAATTGTCGATTTATTGGCGAAAGTATCTTTTCGCTACATGGGAAAATAAAGTTGAAGAATATGCCCGTAACCGACAAGCCTTTTGATACAATCTATTCGGCAGAAATTGACACGACAAACTGTTCTCTTGACATTGAAAACTTTTTGAGTTCTGACACTTATGTTCGTGTGGCAAAAGACATGTTTAATTTAACGGACATCGATTTACAGGGAAGAACTTTGGCGGAGCGAATGGACATCGGCACCATTGTAATGGGCGAAGGTGTGACATACAGAAATGCTTCCATTGGGTATATTGCCCCTGATAGCAATTCAAATACTTTCGTGAACTGTTCTATTCGCAAAGTGAGCGTGTCCGCAAGAACAGGAACAACTTTTGATTCTTGCGAAATTGAAGAACTTGAATATCATACATTTGATGGCGATGAAATGGATATAACTTTTAAAAATTGTTCTGTCCAATACATTCAATTAAACGAATACAAAAAACTTTCTATCACGGCGAAAAATACAACATTCTACTGCGATATAGGTTACGATATAGAGCAAGCCCCCGCTGGTGTCGATTGGTCAAATCCCTTTATTGGAAATTTGGATTTTGACGAATGCGAAGTCTATGGTGAAATTGTTGTCAGGGGTCAATCTACTTTTCACAACTGTCATTTACACGATTCTATATGGACACAAGATTACTTGGAAGGAAATACAAATGTCATCAGAGCAAGTTTTATATCTTGCGTGATTGACGGACGCCATTATATACAACATTATATTGCTTACAGAAGCAATGTAAGGACTTATCTTACTTGGATTGACAACACCTTCAATTATACGGTAAAAAATCCAATCTATCCTGAATCGTGGTCTGACCCACTTGGAGAAGGAACATTTACACAAGATAGATGTACCACACTTTATTTAGACCCATATCCAGCACATCATTCGTGGACTTATAAGGGAAATAAGGGACCCAAAGTCATTCCTGATTATCCAACAGGACAATATACTTCAATAATGAATACGGCTTCCAATCATAACGAAGGATTTGCGAAAATTCTAGAAGTTCAGTATGTCGCTCCAGGTCATTCTATAAAGGACGGTGGAACACACGAAAGAATGGATTCAGACGATATGTATATGAACAATCTAAAAGTAAATCTTCATTTTTATAGGGAATTGTATTGGACGGGAAGTCACGAAACGGTTCACCGACCCGACCCACTTGGAAATGCCGCAGTTGTTCGTTCTTTTTCAACGAATAAGGATTATACTTTTGACGGTGGCTATCATTGGACTTGTAAACCACGAAAGACAACTGCGTTTTGGGAAAATTCTTCTGAAGCATATTTCAGAATTATGTTTGATATAGATTCACCAAATCACGATTGGGGCAATATGGAAGAATACGGATGTCTTGACATTATGCCTTACAATAGCGTTAAATATGTATAGGTTTTGAGGTTTGAATATGATTCAGTTATTGTTTGACCCAAACATTCAATTCAGTTTGAAGAATGGAGCGATAAACACAGCACGGAATTTTGAATGTTTATCATAATAGCGACACAGACGGAAAGTATCCCGTTCAAACATATAAGGATCCCTATGGGGAAACATTAAACCCCACAGACATCGTTTTAGACAACAATGGAAGGGCTGTCGTTTATGTGAACAATGATTTCTGTTATAGATTGGAAGTCTTTGATAAGGATAAAAACCTTCTTTGGACAACCGACAACATTCAACCTATAAACGGAATAGCCATTGACGGAACTTATGTTTTTTCGATTATTGGCGACGAATACATTTCAGTAAATTCAGAGCGAGTCGGTCAACAAGTCAATTACTCCCTTTCATTAAGCAATGATTCAAAGGGGGCTATTGACGGATTTTATGATTCGACAAGTGGAAACCAAGCCCTTTATAATGCTATTCAAACAGAAATTCAAAATAGAAGCGACAGCGACAACCGAATTTATAATACGCTCAATGGTGCTATAACAAATGTTCAGGCGTCTTTGATTTCTGAAACAATGAACCGACAAATGGCTGATAATGAGTTAAGAACGCAAATATCAGCCGCCAAAACGGAAGTAAAAAATGTAGATGGCACGATAAGCGTTCAGGCGTCCACAGCGACTGACGGTCATACAATCTATACCATTGCTGGTGTTGAGCAAGTACCGAATGTTTCTGTTCAATCAAACGACCATTCTATAACCGTTACGGAAACCACACAAGACAATAACAAAATTTTCGATTTGTCCGTCAATACTTCAAGTTCTGAATGGGTCGAAACATCGTCTGTTCTCCAATCGCTTACACCACATACGGGCGTGCCTATCACATTGACAAAAGACAATGGAAACATGACCGTTTCGGCAAATAGCGTTAAATCCTTAAACGGACTTTATCATTCTTCCATAAGGATAGATTACACGCAAACAACCGCTTCATTCCAATATACGGATTTAACACTTGAAATCTTGAAGGGCTCTACTCTATTTAAGTCTTTTGATTGTGTGATAGATACTTCCAAACAGGGGGTCGTTCAGACATTCGTCATAAACTTTGATTTTGAAATGAACGGCGAAGATTATAAAGTCCAATACAGAACTGGTGGCTTGTCTGGTGGAATGACATTCAAAAATTACATCCACAAAATAAGTGCTGGTGTAGGAAGTTCTGGTGGTGCTTTTGACAATCCCATTCTAACGTCTGTTTTCCTAATGAATGAAAATGGAAATGTGGGCTTTACGGGTTCACATTGGGCTGGCGATGGCTCTTGGAATACTTACGGAATGAACATAACGACACGATATTATAAGGTTTCTTCTCTTTGTGGTGGTGAAATTTCTGCCGTTAAATTCTGGAATTACAATGGAAATGGAAAAATAAGGGTTTGCGTAATGAACGCCAATGGCTCTATTAAATGTCAAAGCGAATGGCGAGAAATTACCAATACAGGCGAGATAACGCTTCCAATGACTGCGGAAACAGGGCAAACTTGCGTAATCGAAAGAAATACAGATTATTGGATCGGGATTTGTTGCTATGGCTTACAACTTGTGTCATACAATAAAACTTCAACTTCTTTTGACAGTTCGTCTTTGCGTTATGCCGTTTGTATAAGGAATGGTGGTCAATTCCCACAATCAGGAACAGGTTGGGATAATCCAAATACGGACGCAGTTAATTCTATACCGACAGAAATTCCCTGTGTCTATATGGTCGCAACAAATTAAAAAAGGATGGTTTTATATGGCATCAGTTCAAATTGAAAAGGTCGTGGCTAATACCCCGCAAAGTTTTAACGATACACAAAAAGCACAAGCGAGAACGAATATACGGTGCTGTTTCTCAAAGTGATTTTTCGGATCTTCAATCTACCGTAAGGTCGCAGGGAATCACAATAGCGAACTTGGACACATACAAACAAAACAAATTAACGGCTGGAAACAATATCACCATTTCAAATGATAATGTAATTTCAGCCAATGTTCCTGGTGGTTCTACTGATGTTGCTTGTTATGAATGTTATGTGACGAGAGTGCTAGACGGAACGGGAACACAGTTGTGGATTCCAAAATCATTGACCCCAAACGATTTTACTTTAACGCACATTTACAAGAACTGCTCACAAGAAACTTGCCCTGTAAGGGTCGATTATGCGTCTTCATCTGACGCTCGTTTAAAGGTTCGTTTGACAGCCGCCTTAAATTCTATTTCGTGTTCTTCCATTGTGTTCGTGAGTAATAACGCAAACTTCGCAAATGAACTTGCGTGTTGGGGATATGATTCCGCTAGATGTCAGATTGTCGCTGGAATGAATAGAATTTGGCACCTTCAGCATAACGACTTTTTAGACCAAAATGGCGTTCAGTCATCCACAAACACACTTAAAAGTGGTGTTCTAACAGTTTCATTCACATTCACATTCAATGTATAGAAGGCCATTATGGAAGAAATCATAAGCAACCTTCTAAATTCAAACAACGCCATTTCTGTAATATGCGGAACTGTGGTTTATCTAATAATCTATATCCAAAGAAAGTCCACTCGGCACACAAAGAAACAACGAATACAACGAAATGAAAACAGAATGTGCTTTGCTCAAACAACGCATAGAAGCCATTGAAGCACAGACCCATACATTGAATAATAAACTTGACGAAATCGTGTCAGGGATTAACGCCTTAAACATAAATGTGGCTAAACTTACGGAACGAATGAAAATGGAAAAATAAACCACAAAGTCGCTTAAAACAAATTCGACTTCCAAACCACACAAAAACAGGGTTTCGCCATTCCCAATGACAAAACCCATTTCAAACGAGAGCGACCCAAAACAGAAAACGAGAACTTAACGACCAATGAAAATTTAATGGCGATTTCTCGAATGTGGTTTTCTGTTTGGTGATTGTGTGGAGCGTTTCAGAAAATCACGACCACTTATAATTATGTGTGTTGTTATGCTTGGCGATGTAGAACTTTCGTGTTGAAAGGACGCCCTTTGTTTAAAATTTTAAACACAGTCCCCCTTCGGTGGTCAAATCGCCATTCATAACCGATTAACGGGTCAACACCTAATCCACAACACCAAAGTCATACTTTCCCATACATTCACGCTTATAATGTTCGTTTGTGTGTAATCTGCCACGCTCCTTCCGAACAGTTCTGGGCGTTGGAAGGCTCGAATGGGTGTGAATGTGTAATGTGTTATAGACAAGCGAAAAAGGGGCTTATAGCCCCTTTTATGGTCGAAGGCGACCATTCCCATAAATGGCGACAGAAATCAACCAAAAACGGGATCCTTAATAGATTATGAACCACGCACAGTTAGAATTGTGTTGGGGTCAAAATGGAATTTTGACATAAGAATACATATTATTATTTTAATTAAATAGATTCTCTATATTCTTTAATTAAAGATATATGTATCGTTATGTCAAAAATCGGAGCGATTTTTAGACAATTTACGAGCCCTTAACTGCTCCAATGGGTGTTTATGAAACCCACCTTAAAAAATCCCCTTATAGCGTGGTTTCC
>JAEEGL011913727.1_pt1 | contig 15732 bp, 12 predicted proteins | sample 9134231 | NCBI WGS metagenome assembly JAEEGL01 (sample SAMN16246548, study PRJNA631951) | gut metagenome | biome: gut microbiome; feature: rumen; material: fiber-attached | host: Bos | place: Iran: Karaj | collected 2018-10
AGGAATCTACACAGAACGGCGACTACAAACGCTTTAAAGAATACACCGCAATGATTGATGCGGACGAACATCCTCACACACTGCGGGCAATGCTGGATTTCAAATACGCTGAAAACGGCGGAATTCCACTTGAAGAAGTAGAAAGCGTTGATTCAATCGTTCAGAGATTCAAAACCGGAGCCATGAGTTACGGTTCAATCAGTGAAGAAGCCCATAAATGCATGGCTGCAGAAATGAATGCAATTCATGGAAAAAGCAATAGTGGCGAAGGCGGTGAGAAGCCTGAACGTCTTGGAACTGAATATAATAGTGCAATCAAGCAGGTTGCCAGCGGACGCTTTGGTGTTACCGAAGAATATCTTTTGAGTGCCCGTGAAATTCAGATTAAAATGGCACAGGGAGCTAAGCCTGGAGAAGGTGGACATCTTCCTGGTAAAAAGGTTTATCCTTGGATTGCAAAAACACGTTATGCAACTCCTGGTGTATCTTTAATTTCGCCACCGCCTCATCATGATATTTATTCAATTGAAGATCTTGCCCAGCTTATTTATGATCTTAAAAATGCAAACCGCGCAGCCCGCATAAGTGTTAAGCTTGTCAGCGAAGCCGGTGTTGGAACAATTGCCGCAGGTGTTGCAAAGGCCGGTGCCCAGGTTATTCTTATCAGCGGTCATGATGGTGGAACCGGAGCTGCTCCAATTTCTTCAATTCATCATGCAGGACTCCCATGGGAGCTTGGACTTGCAGAAGCCCATCAGACTTTGATTCAGAACGGGCTTCGTGGTCGTGTTGTAATTGAAACAGACGGGAAGCTTATGAGCGGACGCGATGTTGTAATTGCCTGTCTGCTTGGTGCAGAAGAGTTCGGATTTGCTACAGCTCCTCTTATTACCATGGGTTGTGCAATGATGCGTGTATGTAACCTGGATACCTGTCCTTTTGGAGTTGCAACTCAGAATGAAAAACTGCGCGCACGATTCCCTGGTAAGCCGGAATAGGTAGAAAACTTCATGAAGTTTATTGCTTAGGAAATGCGTGGATATATGGCAAAGTTTGGTATCCGCACTATTGATGAACTTTGCGGTCGTACAGATCTTCTTAAGCTTAAGGACAAGCAGGGCTTTAAGAGGGCAGGCCTGGTAGATTTGAGCCGCCTTCTTGCAAAACCGGAAGAAGACTGGAAATCAAACCGCGATGTATTTAAGTTTGAACTTGAAAAGAAGCTTGATCTTACAAGCCTCCTTCCAAATTACGAAAAAGAATTTTCTGCCAATGCAGCAAAAAATGCCTCACAGATTACAGTTCATTCTGTTGACCGAACCTTTGGAACAATTCTTGGAAGTGAAATCCAGAAGAAGTCTGGTAACACACTTAAAGATGATTCCTATATAGTAAACTGCAAGGGTGGTGGTGGACAGAGCTTTGCAGCCTTTATTCCAAAGGGACTTACAATCAGACTTGAAGGTGATGCTAACGACGCATTTGGAAAAGGCCTGAGCGGTGGTAAAGTTGTTCTCTTCCCTCCAAAGGATTTTGAAGGCAAGGCAGATGAAAATATTATTGTAGGAAACGTAGCCCTCTTTGGAGCAACAAGCGGTAAAGCCTTTATAGCAGGTGTAGCAGGAGAACGCTTCTGTGTAAGAAATTCCGGGGCTACAGTTGTAGCAGAAGGCTGTGGAGACCATGGTCTTGAATATATGACCGGTGGCCGTGCAGTAATTCTTGGCAAAACAGGTAAAAACCTTTGTGCCGGAATGAGTGGTGGTCTTGCCTATATTCTTGATGAAAACCATGACATATACAGACACCTTAACCGCGAACTGGTACAGATGTACGATTTAGACGATAAGACTACAGCTCTTATAGACGGTTCTGGCGACGAAGAGCTTCTGCATTCTCTGATTGAAGAGCATGCTAAGGAAACAGGCTCTGTAAAAGCAGCAGCAATTCTTAAAGACTGGGAGCATTATAAGACCTGTTTTAAGAAAATAATTCCTAATGATTATCTTAAGATGATGACAGCTATTTCTGCAGGAGAAAAAGAAGGTCTGGATCATGACGATGCAGTAATGCAGGCCTTTAAGAAGATGACAGCCTAGCTTCCAGCTTTTTAATGTATTTTCTGTAAATAATAACATTTGCAATAAAGGTTAAAATCCAGCTGATAGGATATGTTACATAGATACAGTAAACTGTGTGGAAGCGGGGAATCTGGAATACTGTAAAAATCCAAAGTATTCTGTAGAGACAGGCCCCGCACAGTGATGTAATAACCGGAGTTACGGAATGGCCTGTTCCTCTTAAGCAGTTAGCCATACCGTCCATCATGCCGCAGAGAAAATAGGTTGTAAAGATAATCCAGAAGCGTCTTATTCCTGCCTCTATAACTTCCTGACTGCTTGAAAAAATGCCCAGCAGCTGAAATCTGAAAAGCAGGAAGATACTGCTTAAGACAGCACCAATAACGATAATGCAGCCCTGTGAAAGCCAGACCAGTTTTTTTATGCGGTCAATCTTTCTGGCTCCCATGTTCTGTGAACAGAAGGTCAGGGTCCCCTGGGCAAAACCGTTCATTGAAGTATAAACAAAGCCTTCCAGGTTACAGGCAGCTGCATTTCCGGCAATTGTCAGGGCACCAAAAGTATTTACCGAAGACTGAATTATGACATTGGAAAAAGAAAACATTATTCCCTGAAAGCCTGCCGGCAAACCTATCTTTACTATTTTTGCAAGAATGTGAGTATTTATTTTCAGGCTTTTAAAATCAAGATGAAATTCGTCTGTTTCCCGGCACAAAATTATAAGTACACAAGCGGCGGCAAAGCACTGGGAAATAACTGTAGCCCAACCAACTCCTGCAACATCCATCTTAAAGCAGATTACGAAAATAAGGTTCAGGATAAGGTTCAGAACGCCTGCCGCAAAGAGAATATATAGAGGTCTTTTTGTATCTCCTTTTGCACGTAGCAGGGCGCTGCCAAAATTGTAAATCATTGTAGCTGTAATGCCGCCAAAATAGATTTTAAGGTAAAGGGTAGCAAGGGTCAGTACTTCATGAGGAGCCTGCATTAAAATGAGAATATATTTTGATCCTATAACCCCGGCAAGAGTCAGAATAAGACCGCTTATGACCGACAGGAGTATTGATGTATGAAGGGTATCCTTAAGGTCCTGGATCCGCCTGGCTCCAAAATAATTTGCAGCAACAACATTTGTTCCAATGGAAAGTCCCATAAAAAGATTTATTAAAAGATTTATAAGGGAACCTGTAGAACCCACTGCTGCAAGGGAATTGTTACCGGCAAAGCGACCTACAACTACTACATCTGCTGCATTAAAGAGCAATTGTAAAAGGCTGGAAAGAATAAGCGGAATTGAAAATTGAAGGAGCTTTTTTAAAATGGGTCCCTCTGTAAGATTAATCTGATTTTTGCCTGTCATTCTTCTCCGCCTGTAAAAGATGCCTCTATTCTAATGAAATGCGTATTAGTGTACAATTGCCTTTGTTTTTTTCTCATATTGACATTTGGGCTCCAAATCGTGATAATATAAGTATATATGGCAAAGACGCCGTAGATAATATCTTGAAATTTCGAGATTTTGTCTGCGGCGTCTTTTTTTTGCGAGGTTTAAAAATGGGAAAACCAACAGGATTTATGGATTACCAGCGCATGGAGAACGGAAGCTTTGAACCCCTCCAGCGAATCAAAAACTTTAAAGAATTTCATCCGGTAATGGAGGATGAAAAACGTCGCGAACAGGCAGCCCGCTGTATGAACTGTGGAGTTCCAATGTGCCAGAGTGCAATTAAACTGGCAGGGATGGTAACAGGCTGTCCTCTGCATAATTATATTCCTGAATGGAATGATGCGCTTTTCCGCGGTCAGTATGATATGGCTGCATGGCGGCTTTTGAAAACCTCCAGCTTTCCTGAATTTACAGGGCGTGTCTGTCCTGCCCTTTGCGAAAAGGCCTGCAACTGCGGAAACCCTGTCTGCAACGACGGGCCTGTTACAGTCCATGACAACGAGCTTTATATTATAGAAAAGGCCTTTGAATCCGGTTATATGAAGCCGGAAATTCCTGCTGTAAGAAGCGGAAAGAAAATTGCAGTTGTTGGAGCAGGTCCTGCAGGACTTGCCTGTGCCGACTGGCTCAACAGAAGAGGCCACAATGTTACAGTTTACGAACGCGAAGATAAAGCAGGCGGCCTTTTAATGTACGGAATCCCTAATATGAAGCTGGAAAAGAAAATTGTTGACCGCAGAATTCAGCTTATGAAGGCCGAAGGTGTTGACTTTGTATTTAATGCCGATGTCGGACGTGGTGCTTCTGCAGAGCATATTCTTAATGAGTTTGATGCAGTTGCCCTTTGCTGCGGTGCAAAAAAAGCCAGGGCTCTTACAGCAGAAGGAATCAAGGACCTTGCAAAAGGAAAGCAGGGGGCAGAGGGTGGCCTTATGTTTGCAGTTGATTTTCTTAAGGCAGTTACAAAATGTGTTATTGCTACAAGCGAGGCTCTTGAAAAAGTTTCAATGGAAGCTGATAACAAACAGATTTCCCTTATGCTTAGCCAGCAGTACGGCATTGATGTAGAAGGAAAGAATGTAATAATCGTTGGTGGTGGTGATACAGGTAATGACTGCTGCGGTTCATCAATCCGTCTGGGAGCAGCCGGTGTTACTCAGATAGAAATGATGCCTTGTCCTCCTGTAGAAAGGACCCCGGATAATCCATGGCCACAGTGGCCTAAAACTCTTAAAACAGATTATGGTGCCCAGGAGTCTATTGCAAAGTTCGGACATGATCCTCGTGTTTACGAAACTACCGTTAAAGAAGTAATAAGCGAGAATGGTCATATTACAGCTGTAAAGACTATAGAAGTTGAATTTAAAACAATAGATGGAAAGCGCCAGCTTGTAGAACGCCAGGGTACAGAAAAAACACTTCCTTGTGATCTTCTTTTAGTTGCAGCAGGCTTTGTCGGCTGCGAAGAATATACAGCCCAGGCCTTTGATGTAGAGCTTGGTCCAAGGGGAACTGTGAGCACCCAGGCTTCTTATGTTACCAATAATCCAAAAATCTTTACGGCAGGCGATATGCATCGTGGTCAGTCGCTGGTTGTATGGGCAATTTCCGAAGGCCGCGAATGTGCCCGTGAAATTGATGATTTTTTAATGAAATAAAGAGCATACAAAATGAACGAAGATAAGTTTCGGGATGAATGTGGAGTTGTTGGAATTTACGGTGCCCAGAATGCAGCGGGGCTTACTTATTATGCCCTTACATCTTTGCAGCATAGAGGCCAGGAAAGTGCTGGAATTGCCGTAAGTGATGGAAGTAAAATCAAGCTGCACAAAAATCTTGGACTTGTAAGTGATGTTTTTGTTCAGGGCCACTTTGAAGCTTTAAGCGGAAATATTTCTGTAGGTCATGTCCGCTATGCAACAGCAGGCGGCCGCACTATAGACAATGCCCAGCCCTTTATGAACTCATTTAAAAACGGTTCCATTGCCCTGGCTCACAATGGTCAGCTTGTAAATCATCAGACAATGCGTGAAATACTGGAAGATTACGGCTGTACCTTTTCTTCCTCCAGCGACAGCGAAGTTATCTTAAAACTGATTGTAAGAAAGTATATTGAAAACGGTGGTCATCTTGGAACCAGTGATTCTTCAAATTCAAGCCAGGCCGAAACACAAAGAAGATTTATTGAAGCCGTAAAGCAGACTGTTCTTCAGATTAAAGGTTCCTTTGCCTTGACAATAATGACTGAAAATCTTTTGATTGGAGTAAGGGATCCCAATGGAATCAGGCCCCTGTGTCTTGGCGAAAGGTCTGACGGCTCTTATATCCTTACTTCTGAATCCTGTGCCATTGATGCTGTAAACGGTCAGTTTATACGGGACCTGGAACCTGGCGAAATGGTCATTATTAATCAGGATGGACTTCGTTCTATAAAATATATTCGTGAACCAAAGCGCACCTGTATTTTTGAATATGTTTATTTTGCCCGTCCTGATTCTGTAATTGACGGTATTTCGGTTCAGGAGGCCCGTTACAAAATGGGAGAGATGCTTGCCCAGGAATCTCCTGTAGACGCAGATATTGTAATTGGAGTTCCAGACAGCGGACTTGGAGCAGCCATGGGTTATGCAAGAGCCAGCGGGGTTCCTTATGGAATGGGCATTATAAAAAATAAATATATTGGACGTACCTTTATTGCTCCAACTCAGGCAGAACGCGAAAACATGGTTTTTGTAAAGCTCAATGCAATCCGCAGCGACCTTGAAGGCAAGCGTGTTATTGTAATTGATGATTCAATTGTCCGTGGAACTACCAGCCGCCGTCTTGTGCAGATTTTACGCAGGGCAGGGGCAAAGGAAGTTCATTTCCGTGTTTCTTCGCCTCCTGTAAAATATCCCTGCTATCTTGGAATTGATACTCCAAGTAAAAACGAACTTATTTCAAGTACTCATGAGCTTGAAGCAATCCGGGAGGAAATAGGAGCCGATTCCCTGGCCTTTATCTCTCTTGGAGGAATGCTTAAAGCTTTGGGCGAAGATGCTTTCTGTAAGGGTTGTTTCAGCGGCGAGTATCCGGTTTAACTGTATCGCCTGATTATTTCATCCGAAATTGCGGTTCGTTTGAGACCCCGGTCCATGGCTTCTTTTTCGATATAACGGTGGGCTTCCTGCTCTGTCATCTGCATGCTCTGCATTAAAAGCATTTTGGCTCTGTTTACCTGTTTGATTTCTTCCATTTTTACCTTGAGCTTTGTGGTCTGGCTTGAAAGCACCTGGACCTTGTATTGCATGGCAATTGCAGCCTTTATCATATTGTAAAAATAAAACTGATCAAAAGGATTTGTAATTGCTATAATTCCATAGCCTTCTACCCGGTAACTGATTTCTTCAAAGAGGGAAGGTGGGGTGAGCAGTAGTATTGTACTGAGAGAATCCGAAGCATCAATTGCAAAATCTGTCCCTTGGCCTTCTGAGTAATCTACAAGGATTATATTGTAAACCCTTTCTGAAACCCTGCGGCGGGCCTCGTTAAAGTCACTCAGGGCTTCTGCTTCAAATAGCGGTGCTGCAAGCATGGAAGTCATATTTTGAGAAAGCTTAGGATCTTTTGTTACAATCAAAACGCTGTGAGAGTCTTCTGTCATTTTAGAAACCAAGAACTTCCTTTATGAATGGACTGTTTTGAGCGATTTGTTTTGCAGAATCAAGAGTATCTGGAAGAGCCTCAAGATTTTTTGCAGGACCTTCGAAAAGGTTTTCCTTTACATCTTCCGGAGCTTCAAGCTTATTCTTAATTCCATCAAGAGCTGCATGAATTAAAAGAGTAAATACTATGTAAACATTACACATGCTGTCTGGTGTGCGTATTTCAAGACGGTTTGCATCTGCGTTTGTTGTAGAAGGAACTCTTATAAAGGTTGAACGGTTTTCGTAGCCCCAGGCAATATAGCGGGGAGCCTTGCAGGAACCCAGCCTTTCGTAAGATTCTTCTGAACAGTTTAAGTAGTAGGTAAGCTCTGCAGCATGCTTTAAAATTCCTGCAAGAATATTATGTCTTTTTGAGGCGTCAGGGCAGGAAATATTAATATGAAAACCGCTGCCTGCCTTGTCTGCCAAAGGCTTTGGAGAGAAATCTGCATACAGGCCTGCATTTGCAGCGCGTGTTCGGACTATCCATTTAAAGGTTGCTGCATTGTCGGCCGCTGTAAGGGCATCGGCATAATGAAAATCAATTTCGTTCTGACCCGGGCCTTCTTCGTGATGGCTTGTTTCCGGCTGAATGCCCATCTGCTCCAGGGTAAAACAAATTTCGCGGCGGATGTTTTCACCTTTATCTTCAGGAGCAATATCCATGTAGCCTGCATTATCAAAAGGAATCTTTGTAGCCTCTCCTTTTTCATCAAGCTTAAAAAGATAAAATTCTATTTCTGTACCAAAGCGGAAATCAATACCGGCTTCATCCTTTGCTTTTTTTACGGCATTTGCCAGAAGGGTACGGCAATCTTTTTCGTAAGGTTTTCCATCTGGGTAAGAAATAGTACAGAACATGCGCACAACCTTACCTGTGTTTGGTCGCCATGGAAGAATGGAAACTGTAGTTGGATCCGGGTGCAGAAACAAATCCGATTTTTCCGGAGTTTCAAAGCCATAAATTGCCGAAGCATCAAAGCTTACACCGTTTTCAAAGGCGTTCTCAAGCTCGGTTGCCATGATAGAAATGTTTTTCTGAATTCCGCGCAAATCAAAAAAAGCAAGACGAACAAATTTTACATCTTCTTCTTTTACATACTCTAAAACATCGCTTTTTGAATACATAGTTTTTCCTCAACTTAATTATCTGATTATATCTTACATATCGCACGCTTTCAAGAATTCTACAAAAAGCGGGCCTGCATTGTTAGGGCGGCTCTTGAATTCCGGATGGAACTGGACTCCAATATGTAAATGATCTTCAACCTCAACAGCTTCTACAAGACTTCCGTCCGGAGAAGTTCCGCAGATTACAAGGCCTGCTTCCTTCATCTGCTCGCGGTAGTCGTTGTTGAATTCATAACGGTGGCGGTGACGTTCTTCGATAGTACTTGCGCCATAAGCTTTCTCCAGAATAGTACCCGGTGTAACAAGGCAAGGATAGCTTCCAAGTCTCATTGTTCCGCCTTTTATAACTCCTTCTTGATCTTTCATAAGGTCAATTACCGGATGTTCACAAAGTTCATCAAACTCACGGCTGTTTGCATCTGAATATCCAAGAACGCTTCTTGCAAATTCAATTACAGCAATCTGCATGCCCAGACAGATTCCAAAATATGGAAGCTTATGAGTACGGGCATAACGGCAGGCAGATACCATTCCTTCAATTCCACGCTGACCAAAGCCTCCAGGTAAAATAATTCCTGCACAGTCTGCAAAAATTTCAGGAGCTGTTTCATCTGTTACGCTGTCTGAATCTACCCATTTGATTTTTACATTTTTACCGACTACAAAGCTTGCGTGATTCAAAGATTCAATGATACTTAAGTAGGAATCGTGAAGCTTTACATATTTACCGACAAGGGCAACCTGAATTTCACCCTGACGGGCATGAATTGTTTCTACCATTTTAGCCCAGTCAGAAAGAGCAGGGTAGTCTGTTTTAATTTCAAAACCCAGGTCGCGGCATACAACATCATCCATATTCTGGGCATGAAGCATAAGTGGAACTTCATAAAGACTCTTACAGGTTGTATTATTGATTACACAGTCTTCGCCAACGTTACAAAAAAGCGAAATCTTTTTGCGGATATCTTCAGGAATGTCCTTGTCACAGCGGGCAACAATAATATCAGGATGGATTCCAACTGCCATGAGTTCCTTTACGGAGTGCTGGGTAGGCTTACTTTTGTATTCGTCAGAACCGCTTATATAAGGAACAAGGCAGACATGAATAAAAAGACAGTTGCGGCGTCCAACTTCCAGGGCCAGCTGACGGATTGCTTCAAGGAAAGGCTGACTTTCAATATCACCGATTGTACCACCAATTTCAACGATGCTTACATCTGCCCCGCTGACCTCGGCGTTCTTTAAAACAAAATCCTTTATTTCATTTGTAACATGAGGAATAATCTGAACAGTCTGTCCCAGATACTGACCCTGTCTTTCCTTGTTCAAAACATTCCAGTAAACACGGCCGCTTGTGAGGTTTGAATATTTTGTAAGGTTTTCGTCAATAAAACGCTCATAGTGCCCAAGGTCCAGGTCTGTTTCTGCCCCATCATCTGTAACAAAAACTTCTCCATGCTGGAAAGGACTCATTGTTCCCGGGTCAACATTCATATAAGGGTCAAGCTTCTGCGACGCAACCTTAAGCCCCCGGCACTTCAAAAGCCTTCCAAGACTAGCCGCTGTGATTCCTTTTCCCAAGCCACTTACAACACCACCAGTTACAAAAATAAACTTTGCCATTTCATTCCTCCCGCGTTAAATAAAAAAAGGCACTCATTCCATTCACCGACAGTAAGTCGTTAAATCGAATGAGCGCCTTTGCTCAAATACTAATACTATATTTTATGACTTTAAGGGAATAGTGTCAATAAAATATATCGGGTATACTGGATTCGAACCAGCGACCTCAACGTCCCGAACGTCGCGCGCTACCAGCTGCGCTAATACCCGTAATGCCTGCTAATAAAGGCCTCAATAAAAAAAAAGCCTTCCAGAATCGGAAGGCTTAGCGCGAGCGGCGGGGCTCGAACCCGCGATCTCCGGCGTGACAGGCCAGCGCGATAACCAGCTTCGCTACGCCCGCGTGATGTTGTTAATATTATAAAAAAATCCGGATTGTGTCAAGCGACTAGGCAAAATATTCCGGGTATTTCTTCTGTATTTCTGCGGCATCCAGCTTTGTTCTATTAATATGTTCTGCAGTAAGGTCTCTGGCTGCTGCAGGATCGTGGTCCATAAAGGCCTTCAAAATCTCTTTGTGCATTTTTAGAATAGGGGTGCGGTCTGCTCCGTGTACTCTAAGCTCTCTAAAGCGGTCATGATGTATGTTCATTGACTTTACCATATAATAGCATTGCATTTTACTGGCAATTTCATACATTTTCTGGTGGAAAAGGTTATCCATTTCCATGAATTTATCTATATTATTCTGTTTGAGCAGGATTTCCTGAAGTTCAACATTATCAGAAAGATACTTAATGTCTTCTTCTGAAGCCAGCTTACAGGCTTCTTCTGTAATTGCAGATTCAAGGGTTGCACGGACAAAAACAGCTTCATCAACAAGTTCAAGATTTATAAGGCTTACAAGGCTTCCTTTTTGAGGAAAAACTTCAATAATCTTGGACTTAGAAAGCTCCTGAAGAGCTTCATGTACAGGTGTTCTGGACAGATCAAGTTCATAAGCCAGATCCTGTTCGCTGATCATTGTGCCCGGTTTAAGCTCCAGTTTAATGATGTTTTCCCTTATTACACGGAAAGCATAGTCACGATTAGATTCTTTTGGCAAGTTTTCGATATTTTTCATAAAAATTCCTTAAAAACTCATTTTTCGCTTGACTTTTATCAATCTTGCTTTATTATGATTATAGAACAATGAACTAGTATACTAGTGAACTAGCAAGCTTATATACTAGTATGTACAAAGGTGGACGAATTGTCAAATAAAAAATTACAAAAAAACGAAAAAAAGTTTAAAGCAGCAGCCCTCAATAAATATATGCGGAAATACTGGCAGTATTATATCCTTCTGCTTGTTCCTCTTATCTATTACATAGTAATCCGATATGTGCCTATGGCAGGTAATATTATTGCCTTCAGACGTTACAGGGCAGGGCACAGTATCTTTGGTGATGAATGGAGCGGACTCAAATATTTTAAGCAGTTTGTAGGCGATACATCCTTCTGGAGGGCCTTTAAGAATACACTTGTCCTCAATGTATTGTATCTTATTGTACGCTTCCCGCTTACTCTTATTTTTGCACTTTTACTTAGTGAAATACGAAATATTTACTGGAAAAAATTTGTTCAGACAGTTTCATATCTTCCTCACTTTATTTCTATAGTTATTGTTACAGGAATGATTCGTGAGCTGCTTTCTACAAACGGTCCTGTTAATGCCTTGATAAAGCATTTTGGTGCAGAACCGGTTTCTTTTATAGCTCAGGCAAATTGCTTTCCGGCAATCTTTGTAATTTCGGGGGTATGGCAGAGTCTTGGATGGGGAACAATCCTCTATCTTGCTGCAATTTCAAATATAAATCCTTCACTCTATGAAGCTGCAGAAGTTGATGGTGCAAATCATTTCCAGCGAGTCTGGCATGTCACTATCCCTTGTATTATGCCAACTATCGCTACCCTCCTTATTTTAGATATTGGTGGTCTTGTAGGTTCTGGCGGTGCGTTCGAAAAGGTATTCCTCTTGTACAATCCTATGACTTACGAGACTGCTGATATCATTTCTACCTATGTATTCCGCCTTGGTCTTTATTCCGGAAATTACAGTTATGCTACAGCGGTAAGCCTTTTTGAAGGATTACTCAACCTGTTCCTGCTTACTATGGCAAACAAGGTTTCTAAAAAAGTTACCGGCTCGGGCTTGTGGTAGGGAGGTTTGTATGGCAGGTGTAAAGGTTCGTGAATCAACTGGTTATCTGATTTTCAAAGTAGTTAATACAGCCATAATGATTCTGGTTTGTATAGTAACTCTTTATCCATTCCTTTATCTGGTTGCACAGTCCTTTTCTTCGGAACAGGCAATCATCATGGGTAAGGTTTCTCTTTTTCCTGTAGGCTTTAATGTTGCAACTTATAAGTCTGTACTCGAAAAAGGTGACTTCCTCCTCAGTTATAAAAATACAATTGTTTATGTAATTGTTGGAACTCTTTCGGCCATGGTATTCAGCTGCTGTATGGCTTATCCTCTTTCGAAAAAAGAACTCAAGGGCTCCAAGTTCCTTATGAAGTTTATCATTTTTACAATGTATTTTGGCGGTGGTCTTATTCCAACATATATTCTTATGCGCCGTCTTAATCTTGTAAATACAATCCGTGGTTTTGTTATTCCAAGCATGCTGAGTACTTATTACATCATTCTTATGCGCTCTTTCTTCCAGAATATTCCAAAGGACCTGGAGGAGGCTGCCGAAATTGATGGTCTTAGCCCTATTGGAATTCTTATAAAAGTTGTCCTTCCGCTTTCTATGCCTATTATTGCAACAATGATTTTGTTCAATGCGGTAGGTTACTGGAACAACTGGTATAACTCCTTCCTTTATCTTGACAAAAAGGATATGTGGCCGGTTGCTTACTATCTTCGCACAATTATTACGGGTGCTTCTACTTCTGCAGATCCTGGCGAAGCTTCTGCCGAAAAAATGCAGATTGCATCAAACATCCGTTCCTGTTCAATGGTACTTATGACATTGCCTATTATCTGTATTTATCCTTTTGTACAAAAATATTATGTACAGGGAATGATGCTTGGCGGTGTAAAGGAATAGATTTCATAGAGAAAAACAAAGGAGGAAAAAACTATGAAAAAAATTGTTGCTGTAATTGCAGCTCTTGCAATTGCTGGTGCTTTGTTCACAGGCTGTTCTGGTTCTAAAAAAGCTAAGACCTCTGCAGATGCAGGCAAAGCTGTAGGTTATACCTTTGGCGAAGGAGTAACATTCCACTCTGACGAAAAGGTAACTTACCCAATGTCATTCAGCGATGCTTCCTGGTATGCAATGAAAGACACTTGGAAGACAGATGGTATTTTCAAGGATATTGAAGATGTTACAAATGTTCACCTTGATATCACTTCTTATGACTCAGGTGACTACAACCAGAAAATCAACCTTGCAATCAACTCTGGTTCTGCCGCTTACATCATTCCAAAGACTTATGATGAAAGCCCTTATGTTGCAGGTGGTGGTGTTGTAGCTGTTTCTGATTATACTCAGTACATGCCAAACTTTACTGCATTCGTAAAGAAATACAATCTCGAAGCTGATCTTGATACAATCCGCCAGTCAGATGGAAAATTCTATCGTCTCCCAGGACTTCATCAGGCTCCTGCTCCTGACTATACTCTGCTTGTTCGTGATGATATTTTCAAAGCTGCAGGCTATGATATCCGCGAATTGGAAAAGACATGGACATGGGAAAAACTTCACGATGTACTTGTTGATGTAAAGAAATACATGGTTGCTAACGGACTTTGTAAAGAATCTGACTACATCTGGTCTGACCTCTGGTGTGGTGAATCTGGAAAGGGTAATGGTGGTAACCTTCTTAAACTGATGGGAACTTCTTACAATGTTCTTTCTGGATGGGCTATCGATGGTTCAAACGGTGGTATTAAATATGATTCTGCTAAGAAGGAATTCTATTCTTCTTCTATCAGCTCAGACTTCAAGAAGTTTGTTACTGTTGCAAACAGCTTTGTAAAGGATGGACTTCTTGATCCAGAAACCTTCACACAGACTGATGAAGTTGCTCACAACAAATTCTACAATGGTAATACAGTTATCATGTCTACAAACCGCTCTCAGATGTCTAACGATATTGCCAGCCTTAAGAAGATTGTTCCAGATGCAGAATGCTATGTAACAGTTTATCCAGCTGGTTCTACAAAGAATCTTTCTGACGGTGGTCGTCTTGAAAACGGTGTAATGCTTTCTACAAAAGCTCTTGATGAACTTGGAGAAGAAGGCTTTATCAAGATGGTACGCTTTGTTGACTGGCTCTTCTACTCAAGTGAAGCTTATGTTCTTTACAAGTGGGGTCCGGAAGGCAAGACATGGCAGTGGGCTACAGAAAACGGCGAAAAGGTTAAGAAGCTCCTTCCAGGTTACAAGTGTAGTGGTCTTGGAATTGGTGGTGCTGATGATGATCTTGATATCCGTCTTGAATGGGGATATGCCGGTGGTAACTTCTGGTATGGTCACTCAACTGCAGAACTTACAGATAACTTCGATGCAAGCATGAAGGATCTTTATGCCCGCTTTGGAGCTTATAAGACAGTTCCTCCTGTAGATCCAAGTGCTAAGCCTTCTGAAGATGAACGCGAACAGCTCAACCTCTGGGCTACACCATTGATCGATACAATCAACACATGGACACTCAAGTTTGTTATTGGTCAGAAAGATATCAATGCAGACTGGGATGCTTACATTGCTGATTGTAAGAACAAGAACGTAGATAAGATTGTTGATTTGACAAACGAAATCTATAAAAAGCAGAACTAGTGAATAATCACTAGTCTAGCCCTGGGCATTGCGCCGCTGTTTAGGCGTAATGCCCCTTATTTTTTTATAGGTGCGTATAAAGTGACTTGCATCTGTAAAACCTGTTTCCTGACTTATATAGTCAAGTGTCTTGTCTGTGTAAAGCAAAAGAGTATCAGCCTTACAGATTCGTACAAATTCAATATATTCCTTACAGGTCTTTCCAAATTGAGTTTTAAACTGCTTGGCAAAATTTGAATAACACATGCCGCAGCGGTTTGCAAGCTCTTCTATGCTGATATTTTCGGCAGAATGCTGGTCTATATATTCAAGTACAGAAAAATCCTTTGAAGAAAACTGATCAAAGGTTGATTTTGAAGAAAGCTTAAGGCCCCGTCGTAACCAGATTCTCATAAGCTCTGTAATTATAAGACTGATTGTAGAGGCAACCTTAATATCATAGCCAAACTGCTTGTTATTTGTTTCCCATATACAGTTTTCAAAAAATAGCTTTACAGGATTATATTTAAGTTCTTCTGCAGTAATCAGATTATAAGGAGTGTCATCCTTTGTGATATTTGCCAGAAGCTTTGGCAGCTTTGGAGAACCAGGTGTTGTATTTGAAAGAATCATGTCATCAAACTTTATGCCGTAAAATAAAAGTTCGTCATCCTGATTGTCAGCATTTTTGGTAGGGAAGTCCAGAAATGAATGAATCTGCTTTGGATGAAAGATTATCATGTCGCCCGGATTAAGGGTGTACTGGTGATTATCAACTTCGGTGTAGAGAACGCCCTTTACAAGATAAACCATTTCTGTAAAATAGTGCCAGTGAGGTTTTATTGTCCGCCAGTTGCCCTTAAAGGTCTGGAAGGGTGCGTTGAGACTGTCACTGTATTCAAATAATTCATCCATATTGTATCCTCGGGTCAAGAGTCGGCAAGCACAGCCTGCCTCTGAGCCGTTCTATCGATAATCCTAAAACGACCCTTTCGGCTCGTTTTTTAACGGAT
>JAEEGL013015544.1_pt1 | contig 15732 bp, 16 predicted proteins | sample 9134231 | NCBI WGS metagenome assembly JAEEGL01 (sample SAMN16246548, study PRJNA631951) | gut metagenome | biome: gut microbiome; feature: rumen; material: fiber-attached | host: Bos | place: Iran: Karaj | collected 2018-10
CCCACAGAACTATACCAACAGCTTTGTGTATGAGAAATTCCTTGAACTCAACTCGGGTGCAAACGTCGTCTTTGTCAATATGTCTGACAAGAGCGACTATGCTGACTATCTTTGGGGCTTCAAGAAATATCTTGAGTCAAAGAATGTGTCTTTCGTAAGCATGCAGTTTGCAGCGGTTGAGAACATAGCCAAGCACCTCAAGAAGGGAACACGTAACATCATCATCCCTTCAGCTTCGTCTGCTGCGGCTTTTGAACAGCTCGTCAACGAGTTCAATACGCTCAATCTTTTGGATAACTTCCAACTCTCACTCTTCGGTTATCCTGACTGGCAGACATTTTCCGACAACAACGAGAAGATGCTTGACAAGTACAAGTGTTCATACTATACGACATTCTTCAGCGATGAGGCTAAACAACGTGTAGCCAACTTCAACTACCGTTTCCGTCACAACTTCAAGAAGGCGCAGATAGCAAGCTGTCCTAAGTTTGGTGAACTCGGCTACGACATAGGCGCATTCTTCGTGGGCGGCATCAACAACTTTGGTGGCGGTTTCATGCAGAATGTGGATAAGGTGAAGTACACTTCGCTTCAGAATCCGTTCAACTTTGTACGCAAGAACAACTGGAGCGGTTTTGAGAATACTGTTGTCATGTTCATCAACTATAAGGGTAATGACATGATTGAGATACAACGATACGAGTAAGCCGCTATGAAGAGTATAAAGGTATTATTGCTTGCACTTGCTCTCATTCCTGACGCTCTCATGGCTCAGGTGGGCGAGCATCGTAACGACTTTGCTATCGGAGGCTCAATCGGTTATACGCTCAACTCAGTCAACTTTGTTCCTACCATTAAGCAAAAACAGAAGGGCGATATGATGTTCGGTTTTGCGGCACGTTACACATGTGAGAAATATTTCACGGCAATATGTGGTGTGCAGGCAGAAGTCAACTTCTGGAACCTTGGTTGGGAAGAAAATATTGAAGACGGAACGAACAACACCTATCGCCGCAGCCTCAACTATGTTCAGGTGCCTATACTCATGCAGATGGGTTGGGGACGTGAGCGCAGAGGCATGAAGTTCATCTTCGAGGCAGGTCCTCAGCTTGGCTACTACCTTGGTGGCAGCAGCGAGAAGGGTGGAGGAGTATGGGATACTTCACATCGTCCAAATAACGTCACCTTCCAGTACGACAACGAACCGTACAACAAACTCGACTATGGTATTGCAGCTGGTATCGGAGCAGAACTGAGTACGGCAGTTGGACACTTCATCGTGTCAGGTCGCTACTATTATGGTCTTGCCGACATCTTTGACAATAGTAAGAAAGGTGTCTTTGGACGTTCTGCCAATGCAACGATATGTGCTAAGCTGACATATCTCTTCGATATTGTCAAAACAAAGGATGACAAGATTAAATAATTATCGTTCTCAATAGTATTTCGAACCCAAGATAAAAAGAATTTAGATGATATTGAAAAAGATTTTTCTGTGCTTGACCCTCATGCTCGTTGCAGGCGAGGCAATGTATGCAAGGTCACCTATGGCTGTGGATTCCATCATAGCGCAGAGGATGCACGAAAGACATATTCCCGTTCTTGATGGCAACTCCGTGAAGTTCTTTACCAGCGGCCATGACAAGTTCGTTGACCTCTTTGATGCAATACGTAATGCAAAGTCCTCTATCCACCTTGAGTATTTCAACTTCAGGAACGACTCCATAGCAGGACTGCTCTTCAAGCTCCTCGGACAGAAGGCGCGTGAGGGAGTAGAGGTGAGGGCAATGTACGATGCTTTTGGCAATCTGTCCAACAATTCGCCTATCTCTAATGAGATGCACGACTCCATACGTATGGAGGGTATTAACCTCATTAAGTTTGACCCTGTACGTTTTCCTTGGGTCAACCACATCATCCCTCGTGACCATCGCAAGATTGTGGTCATCGACGGTAAGATAGCATATACGGGCGGCATGAACGTGGCTGACTACTATATAACAGGTATAAAAGGTATAGGCGATTGGAATGACCTCCACATGCGTATCGAAGGACCTGCGGTAGAAGAACTACAGAAGGTGTTCTGCGATATGTGGGCAAAGGTGACAGGCGAATTCCTCGTGGAACAGAAATATTTCCCACGACTTCAGGACGAAGGCTATTCACGTATGTCTATCGTCAATCGTGCTCCGGGCAATACGTCCGATGCCATACGTGACCTTTATGTCACGATGATAGACAATGCACATTTCACCATACGAATCATCAATCCTTATTTTGTTCCAACACATCGTGTACGTGCCGCACTCAAGCGTGCTGTTGACCGTGGTGTCAGGGTAGAGATTATTCTCTCTGAGAAGGGTGATATTCCGATGACTCCTCAGGCTTCGCACTATGTGGGTAACAATCTGATGAAGCGTGGGGCTGTGGTCTATCTCTTCCGTGGGGGATTTCATCACACCAAGATGATGATTGTGGATGATGTATGCTGTACCGTAGGCTCTGCCAATCTTGATGCACGCAGTCTCCGTTGCGACTATGAGATAAATGCTCTCATCCTTGATAAGGAGGTGACACAGGAACTTGTCGGCCATTTTGAACGACAGAAGAAGAGTTCATACCTCATGTATCGTGGTTGGTATTCACACCAGAGCATAAAGAACCGTTTCTCAGGCTGGCTTGGCAACCTGCTCACTCCGGTGTTGTAAGGATGGACGGCCCACTTCCGACCTCAGCGTTGGGGAGGGGAAGGATTAGAACTTCGTAGTAAAGAGTAGTAAATGGAAGTAAAAAGGAGTAAAGAGACGTTACCATGTGGGGACAAGCAGACGAACAATCTATCGTCTTTTTACTTCTATTTACTCCTTTTAACTCCTTTTTACTTCCTAATAGTGAATACAAGAGTTTAACAAAGATGACTATATGAAGAAAGTATTGTTCGCTTTATCGTTGATGTTATCACTCACACTCATGGCTCAACAGCAGCCAAAGCGTGAGTTCCGTGGCGCATGGATTCAATGTGTCAATGGTCAGTTCATTGGCAAGACTCCGAGCCAGATACGCTTATATCTTGGTACGCAGCTTGACGACCTCGCTTCGGCAGGTATAAATGCCATCTTCTTTCAGGTGCGTCCAGAGGGTGATGCCCTCTACAAGTCCAAGTTTGAACCTTGGAGCCGTTACCTCATGGGTGAGCAGGGCGTTGCTCCTGCTGACGGCTGGGACCCACTCGAGTGGATGGTGGCACAATGTCATGAGCGTGGCATGGAGTGTCACGCCTGGATAAACCCTTATCGTGCCAAGACTAAGGGAACGACAGAACTGCATCCTTCACATCAGGTCATCAAGCACCCTGAACGTGTGTTCGACTATGACGGGTTGAAGATTTTCAATCCTGCTATCGAAGCAAACCGTCTCTACACCTGCATGGTGGTGGAGGACATCATACGCAATTACGACGTGGACGGTATCCACATGGATGACTATTTCTATCCTTATCCTGTGGAAGGAGTGGAGATACCTGACGAGAACTATTTCAATAGAAATCCTCGTGGCTTCAACAATATAGAGGACTGGCGACGTGATAACGTGAATATGCTTATCCGCAATCTCCACGACATGATACGTGAGATTAAACCTTGGGTTAAGTTTGGCGTGTCTCCGTTCGGCATTTATCGCAACTCGCCTACGGGTGAAAATTGTCGTGAGGGTAGTGCTACGGCGGGACTCCAAAATTATGACCAGTTGTATGCGGATGTCATCCTTTGGCAAAAGGAAGGATGGGTTGACTACACTGTGCCTCAGATATACTGGAACGTGGGTACAAGTGTTGCCGACTATGAGGTGTTGTGCCATTGGTGGAACGACTATTGCAACGATCGTCCACTCTTCATCGGACAGGACGTTGACCGTACCGTAGCTGGTGTTGACCCTAACGATTCCACACGCAACCAACAATGTCTCAAACTTGACATACAGCGTAGTCTTCCAAACGTGCAGGGCAGTTGTATGTGGTATGCGGCAGCCGTTGCTAACAATACAGGCGGTTACCGTGACGTTCTTGAGGAAGACTACCATCGTTACCCAGCCCTTCAACCACAGATGAAGTGGTTAGACAACAAGGCACCGAAAGCTCCAACACGTCTCCGTCTTGTCGGCCACAATGGTAAGGTGTTCCTTGTATGGAATGCTCCAAAAGCAAAGAAAGAGCTTGACAAGGTCTGTCAGTTTGTTGTCTATCGTTTCCTTCGTGGTGAGAAGGTCGATCTTGACGATCCTTCCCACATCGTTGAAATCACGCCACGTGACCTCGATGCCCGTGGTGGCACATTCGTCTTAGACGGCGACCCATATGGCGAGACATATGTCGTCACCTCCATCGACCGCCTCGGCAACGAGTCAAAAGGCGCAAGGTTGAAGATAAAGTAACGTATGCTACTTGCTTGAAATAAATCACCACCGCCATGATGCATCAGCATCATGGCGGTGGTGATTTTCTTATCCAGTTTCCATTCCCCATTTATAGGCATTTGGATGGATATATTATAATGTGCAAACAGACTAGTGCTAGTCTGCGAACAAACTAGTACTAGTTTGCATTACATACTAGCGTTAGTCGGTATTACAAACTAACACTAGTCTGAGCGGTTGTTTCCGTGAGCCGTTTGCGCCTTCGGAATATTCTATCTCGTGACGATAGTCCTGATGGTCTCGCTTAGGTTCATCTTGTTGAACTTTTCCTTGTATGGGTCTGGTTTTTTGAACTTGTGGAAGTTTGGACTGATGGTCAAAGGCTTTGTCCTTTGCGTGGTGTCTTTGCTGTTTATGCGCAGGCGTACAATTCTCCTTATGCTATCGGTGCAGAGCTTTTGCTTGGTATGACATAGCGTGTCGCACTTTGTCGCTGGCTTGTTGTTCTGGCTTTGTGCATAAACATTATTGGTTGCCATGACCAATGCCGTCATTACTACGAATCTAGAGGCTATTGTACTAATGCCATAATTTTGTTTTGCCGTTGTTTTCATGCTACCTCCATTTTTATATTTAACACCTGCAAGTATAATACACGCCTTATCCTCTTGTCTCATTTATCACATCTGTGGCAATATATCCGTCGCTGAAGAGGTAGAGCTGTGTTGACGGGTCGTGAAGTTGCTCACATGCCTTGGATGTGTAGAAAAGGTCAAGAGCCTTTTCGGGCGGAATGCTGAGGCGGTCGGATAGGATGGTGACAATCCTGCCTATCTTGTTCCATAAAAGTAAATCGCTTAACATGATACTATATATTATATGATTCAACAAATGACATACACTCATCTATCGCCTTCTGACTGGTGATGCATAGCTGGTTGTTCGGCTTGTGTCTTGACAGTTCACGTAGGGCGGCATCAAGCGGCATCAGGTTCGACATGTATGCTTCAACGGTATCTATTACCCGGTCATTTGCCACACCGCCTTCTATCACGTCGTATTGTTCATAGTCCTTTTCTCCCATACGGTTTGCAACTATGAACTGAAGCCATGCTTCGTCATAGTGCTCGAAACAATGGTAACGAAACGCAGCCTTTATCTTGTCCATGTCCAGTTCATACACATTGACGATGCCAACTGCTGCCTTGATGCGTTGCATACGCTCTGCCCATGATTCTGCCTGAGCCTTTATGTCCGTGACATAGAAACCCTGCCCGAAGTCAAGTTGTGGTCTGCCTGCTGTTACGCTCGGCTTGTCAACCACGGATATGCCGCCATGATATATTCTCATACGTAGTTGTTGTTTAGTTTGTCTTCCCTTACCTTTAGTGCTTCAAGCACGTCCTCCGTTACGATGTTACGACTCTGGGTGTGCAAAGTGTCGTAGCATGGATATATCAGGTCGCGGAACAGTTCCACACGTTTCATGCGTCGGTACATCTCCGTTGCAGGAATCTGCAATCGTCGTGCGGCAGCCTCTACGCATGAGGAAGCGAATATGTTGCGTAGTTGTTCGTCTGATGGATATTCATATCCGTTGTCAGACATAAAACCTTTCAGATTCATTGTTGCTCGTAATTGATTGTAACTTCAAACACCTGCAAAGATAAAACAAATATGTTGTAAAGCAAAGGATAACGGATGCTTTTTCGGTTTGTTGTCGTGTCATTACCCTTATTTGTCGTGCAGCCAACGGGTTATTCCGTAGTATGATACGGTGAGGTTGTAGGTCGTGATGCGACCGACGCCGTTGCCGAAGTCTGAGAGACTGACGGATGGTGTGATGCGTATGCCACGGTAGCAGTTGCGCTTGCCGTACCAGCCCTCGTCAAGTCGGACGGAACGCCAGAGTGGAATGTCAATGGCGATTCCTGTGCCGTAAGTGAGGGCTGTTATACTTGGTGAATAATCCTTCTTGTTTGCTTTCTTTGACTGGTCTGGGAATGCATAGTCCTCAACTCCAAGGCGCAGGATTGGGGCAATCGAAATACTGCGTGTCTTGAGTGCTTTTGCACCGAAGGTGAGCATTGCCTTTCCGTTGTTTACGCCTTCGCCTTTCTCTATGTTTCTCTCACTTGTGACAATATCTCCGTGACAACCGCCTCCGAAACTGAACTGTAACTCCGTGCCAAGGAAGAACCTTGAGTCGAAGTGATAGTGAAAGCCGAAGTCGAGGCCGTAGGTGTTGCATAGTCCGCCTCCCTGTGGAAAGTTGCTTAATAAGCCCCAGTGCCAGTCCCATCCGCCTTTCTCACGGAGGTTGGCAGCATATTGGGCTGGATGTAGAATGTCCTTCAGTTCGCGGACGGACTTCTCGTAGTAGGTGTTGACTTCAGCCGTGTCCTTGCCATAGTTCGTTAGTTCGTTGAACAGGTCAACTGCTGCCTGAGCCCTCGTCTCGTGGTAGTTGTGGTGCGGATATTCCCAGATGTCGCTTGATGCTCTGTCTGCGGTCTTGATTCGTGCATACTTCTCTGCTATGTTCATGATGACCTGTGCATACTTTTGCACATGCTCGTCATCCTTGTACTTAGGATTCAACTGGCAGAAGTCGTAGTCGATGGCGGCTTCGTAGTTGTCGTATTGATAATGTATGCCGTCAATGTTCTCCTTCTTCAGTTTGTATAGGAATGAGTAGCGCACCACGGCAGTTATTGAATCGTGTTTTGTCTTTCCTCCTTCAAAACGGTGGAGCGATACAGGTCCGTTGCTCCAGCGCTCCTTGTTGTCCCAGTACGATGGTACTTGTGTGTATATGCTGTCAAGTTTTGGCATATTGCTGTCGGTCATGATTTGTGCTTTTGCATCTGTGGCAAACATCTGTGTGCACAGGGCTGTCATGGCGATAATGGATTTTGTATTTAGTTTCATGTCTTGTTATAGATTATAATTTGTTCGGATGCAAAGTAACAATTTTTTCTCCAACCGACCAAATGTCAGGGCAGCCATTTCTATTCTCTCTGCTATCTGCGGTTGGCAAATCCGGCAAAAGCGGGTATAAAAGACGTTTGTAGTGGTAGAAAGTTACGTTTGTCTAGGAAAAAATGTTGGCTTATCACGGAAAATTCTTAAAATTGCCACGGTTGTGTTAATTCACATCCACGGATGTGTTATAACAGTTCCACGTATGTGAATTAACACATCCATGGAAAATCTAATAATTTATTTAGGCTGTCAGATGTTTTTCTCATGATAAATGAGATTTTTTATCATGGTAAATGAAATCTTTTATTGTGATGGCTGGGGCTTTTTACCGCTTATGCAGGAAACGATAGAAGCAATGAGGAGAACATCCAATAGCTTTGAGTACTGATTTTTTAATTCTTAATATCTATGGCACGTTACATTAAACAGGAAATTACAGATGTAAGAAATGAGGGCAAGAACAGGTGTTTCTATCGCCTTGAGAGGCGTGAGTGTGTGGGACAGAAGAAGATACTTGACTACATCTGTCGTCCGGGTACGTATGGCATCAGCCGTGGTGAGGCGATGTCGGTACTTACTCACTTTGCCGAGGCGGTGGAGTATTTTCTTTCCCGTGGCAACAGTGTGCGCATTGATGAGCTGGGGCTGTTCTCTCTCTCACTCGGCATGAAGGAGGGCAAGGAGGCTGAGGATGGAGACGGTGAGGGCGGCAGGCGCAATGCACAGAGCATCTGTATCAGCGCCGTCAACTTCCGTGCCGACAAGCGTCTTCTGCGTCATCTGAACGAGGACTGTCCGCTGGAGCGTGGCGGCACGTCGCGCATCAACCGTTCGCCTTACACACGTGAGCAGCGTCTGCAACTTGCCAAGGATTTCATGCGTGAACATACCGTCATGCGCATTTCCGACTACGTGTCGCTCACTCGTCTCTCTGCCACCGTTGCCGGCAAGGAGCTCCGTGAGTTTGCTCAAGATGGGTCGTCCGGCATCACCTCTACGGGCAGGCGTGCGTCATTGGTGTATATTCTTGGAAATTGAGTAGTAGGTAATACGGGTGCATAATCGAGTGAATTATGACATATTCAAGGGGGCATTCATGTGGCATGCGTTGCATTTGAAATTTTTATTGTGCCATTATATTCGTTGTATCTGTTGCTTTTTTAGTGCTTTATGCCATGATGCGACTTGCAACGCTTGTGGAAATATTTTGTACGGGATGATAGGATGTTAATGAATAATGACTAACTTTGCATGTACTTTAACGTACTATCAGTAAAAAAATAGATGAGAAAAATTGTATTCCAATTATTTTTGATTTTTTGTGTCTTGTTTTCCTTGGAGTCATGTAGGGAGAACAAGAATAATAAGGCTATTAGTGATTCTGATGTTGAAGAGTTGGCAGAAGTGTATAGCAAGGATTCAGAGCAGCTCCCATTACGTGACACAGTCTTCTATTATTATCAGCATTATAGTCAGCCATCTATTGATGATGCTGTAATTGTATTCTATTACAGCGTACCTGCCAATGGAATCTATAATCAGATAGATTTGAGCTATTATGGCAATACTGATGAGTTCTGTACATTAGTTCGGGATGATTTTCTGCCAGGTTTCTTCGGCATTATGATTGATGATTGTACTTTGCAATATAGCGGGAAAAGATGTACTAACGTTAATTTTACTATCAATCTTGATGAAAGACTTACATTCAGCACACCAGTTGAGTTTCCTATTTCAAATGGCGAGGCTGCGATGCGTAAAGGTTACAAGCTGTGGAGTATGCTCGATTGTGAGGACATGATAAAGAGACATTATGGCAAAATGTTCCGTGTAACCTCTTTTCGTGGAGACATGAAAAAAGACGAACTTATTGTTAGACGAGACAATGAAAACAAAGAACATGGGAAGGAAAGAGTATTCAAGAAGGTCACTAAAGATTTTGTTGTAAAGAATTATACGAAGGAACTTGTAACAAATGAGATGGTAAAGATGTATGAGGAAGACTATCAAGAGGAGGACTTATATGAATAGCCATGTGGACAGATGTAGATGTGTGGTGCTGACATTTGTTTTTTTGTTTGTCATCTGCAATGTGATGAGTGCTTTTTCTCAAGCCGACAAAGGAAATATACGTGTATTTTATGATTCGTGTGTAAGTGTTTCGAGAATATATGACAAGAAGATTGATAGTGTGTTGACCATAAACAGAAAGACGAGAACGAATCTGTCAAAAGATGATTTGCTCCAAATAAAACTTGTCAGGAGATTGGAAGATGAAAAATGTTCTGTCCGTCAACGGTATGTGACGAAGGGACTTGCCTTGGCTTTCAAGTGTGAGGAATTATCATGGGTGGAGAAGCTCTCCAAATTTGCAAAAGAGGATTCTCTCTGTTATGATGAACTATATGCCACAAACACGGATAATCTCACAAAAGCTTTGAGATGGGCTTACCGTGCGGCTCCCAAGACGGATATGGATGACATCGTTGCTGCTTTCAGGAATCTTGATTGTGTCTGTCAGTTGTGTGAGTGCCAGGATATCGCAGATGAGTTTATTATGAAACACCTCATAAGTATCGGCAAGACAAGGTCGCCATATACATTCTGTTACATTACAGCTGGTCTGGTGGGGTATTATGGTGATAATAACTCTGGAGAGCGTGCTTCTAGACTTTTCAAGTTTCTGATGAAGCATACGGACGAAGGACTTTTGCCAGAATCCCGTCGTGTGGCAATTCTGAACATGGGTGCACGAAACGATTATGTGGCAGCTGCAAAGCTTTATGTAGGTGGTCTGAAAGAACAGAAGGCTCTGGACGATAAGTCGTTCATTCTACATTCTGACACACAGACTGTGATAGGAATCGCTATTGCTACGATTATAATTGCGTTCATTGTTGTTGTCGCATTTGGTTTGAGACGTGACAAGAAGAATGACAAGCTGAATAACATTATTTCAAGGATGACGACGGAGGCTGACGAACTAGAGCGTAAGATTGAAGAGTTTGAGCATTCCGGAAATCAGACGTCCAAGGAAATCGAAGCGTTACGTAAGAAGGTGGAACAACTCCGAAAGGATGCCTTTGACCGAATTGGTGTCGGCAGAAGAATGTACGAGTCGCTTGAAAAGGGGCTTCCAATGCCTAATGACATTCCTAATGCGGATGCTTGTCTGGCAGATTTCTATTCTGTTTTTCATTCAGAGAACTATAACCGTTTTGTAAATGAATATTCGGATTTGTCTCCTCGTCTTATCACTTATCTTATCTTGACAGAAATGGGATATGATGATGTGAAGATAAAGGGTATCTTGTGTATCAGTCAGACGGCTATACGTTCCATAAGGTACAGATTGAATGCAAAGAAAAAATAATTACACATAATTGAAATGAAAAAGAATCTAATGTTTGCAATCTCCTTAATGATTGCAGGTGCTGCTTATGCTCAGACAGAAGTTAATGATACAGTTAAGTATTCTACTGCCGAGAATTATGTCGTGTGTGAGTGTCCTGACACGGAAAATGTTTATGACGATGACCAAGGCAAAAGTCTTTTGAAGTTCATAAACAAGAGTCTTCGTTATCCTATCATAGCCCAGAAAGCTGGTGTGTCAGGAAATGTTTTTGTAACATACGTTGTGAATGAAGAGGGCAGGGTGATAGATGTAACTCCTATAGGATTCAATGGACACAAACCTACGGAGACAAAGAGCATCGCTGAAGTTGCTCTGGAGAGTGAAATGCAGAAACGTCACATGTCAGAGAAGAAACAATTGGAGTATTTGCAAGCGGTAAGGGCACTCGTCTCAGAAGCTGTGCGTGTGACTTATTCTATGCCAAAGAGTCTAAGACCTGCCACAAAGAATGGCAAGCCTGTCTGTCGCAGATGTGCAATGCCTTATACTTTTAGACTTTAATATGTGTCATGAATTGTCAAATTGTTTATGCTTTTTCCGTAATATTTGAGAGTCACTTTTAATTTTTAACTTTTAACTTTTAACTCCGATGGCGGGTTTCTGCTGTGATTTATTAGCGAAAAGTGGGTGTTTTCTTTATTTTTGTCATAAAATTGGCAAAAAATAAAGATAAAGTGTTCTCTATTTAAAATATTTGCGTACATTTGCAACGTTATTGAAAGTTAAGCGTTGTGGTTAGGAACTTTAACTGGGACGCAAGAATTACTTCAGACATAAACAGACAAAAGACATAATACACATGACAATTATTACAAACATACTACTCGTCGTCGTCAGACTACTCGTCATCGTCAAGAACAATGCTTGTCGTAAGAATGGGTGCGCGTGTATGTAGTCATGATGTGAAACATATGTGAACCTTTCTTACGAACAGTGAGAGAGGTTTTTTATTGTCCAAAACAAACTGAGTAACTTCACCCTTCACTTATAGGATGAAAGGCTGGAGAGAAAATCTGATAACAAAAAATAAGTCAAGATATGAAACATCCATTACGCAGCGCTGTCTGCACAGAAGGTCGCCGTATGGCTGGAGCACGTGCTCTGTGGGTAGCCAACGGCATGAATAGAGAGCAGTTCGGTAAACCGATTATTGCCATTGTCAATTCATTCACACAGTTTGTGCCTGGTCACACTCATCTCCATGAGATTGGTCAGATCGTTAAGGCTGAGATTGAGAAGCTTGGTTGCTATGCGGCTGAGTTCAACACTATCGCCGTGGACGATGGTATTGCAATGGGACATGACGGTATGCTCTATTCGCTCCCTTCACGCGACATCATTGCTGACTCTGTGGAGTACATGGTTAATGCCCACAAGGCTGATGCAATGATTTGTATCTCTAACTGCGACAAGGTCACTCCGGGTATGCTCATGGCTGCCATGCGACTTAATATCCCAGCCGTGTTCGTGTCTGGTGGTCCTATGGAATCACACAAGCTCAATGGCGAGAATGCCGACCTTATCACAGCTATGATTAAGGGTGGTGACCCTACTGTCAGCGACGACGAGCTTGCAAAGGTGGAAAGCATGGCTTGCCCTGGTTGTGGTGCTTGCTCTGGTATGTTCACAGCCAACTCTATGAACTCACTCACGGAGGCTCTCGGTCTCTCTCTCCCTGGTAACGGTTCTATCCTTGCTACTCACGTCAATCGTATCCAGCTCTTCAAGGATGCTGCAAAGATTATCGTGAAGAATGCATACGCTTACTATCAGGATGGCGACGAGAGTGTTCTCCCTCGTTCAATAGCTACTCGTCAGGCATTCATGAATGCAATGACACTTGACATTGCGATGGGTGCTTCAACAAATACGGTGCTTCACCTCCTTGCCGTGGCACAGGAGGCTGAGGTTGACTTCAAGATGTCGGACATCGACGCTCTCAGTCGTAAGGTGCCTTTCCTCTGCAAGCTTGCTCCTAACTGGCAGAAGTATTCCATTCAGGAGGAGAACCGTGCAGGTGGTATTCTCGGTATCCTTGGCGAACTTGCAAAGGGTGACCTCCTTGACCTCACGGTTAAGCGCGTGAATGGTGCTACACTTGGCGAGGACATCAAGAAATACAGTATCACGGGCGATACTATCGATCCTGAGGCTGACCGCATCTACCACTCTGCTCCAGCAGGCAAGTTCTCTAATGTGATGGGTTCACAGAATACACGTTGGGAGTCACTTGACACAGACCGTGTGAACGGATGTATCCGTGACATCGAGCATGCCTACACTAAGGATGGTGGGCTGGCTGTCCTCTTCGGTAACATCGCACAGGACGGTTGCGTGGTTAAGACAGCAGGTGTTGCTCCTGAGCTTTGGCACTTTGAAGGTCCAGCCGTGGTCTTCGACTCACAGGAGGATGCTTGTGAGGGAATCCTCGGTGGCAAGGTGAAGAAGGGCGACTGTGTGGTCATCACGCACGAAGGTCCTAAGGGTGGTCCTGGTATGCAGGAGATGCTCTATCCTACATCTTACATCAAGTCAATGCACATGGGTAAGGAGTGTGCGCTTATCACAGACGGCCGTTTCTCTGGTGGTACATCTGGTCTCTCCATCGGTCACATATCTCCAGAGGCTGCATCAGGTGGTAACATCGGTAAGATAAAGGATGGCGATATCATCGTCATTGACATCCCAAGTCGTTCAATCAACGTGAAGCTCACGGACGAGGAGCTTGCAGCACGTCCACAGCAGCCACTCAAGCGTAACCGCGTAGTATCAAAGGCTCTCCGTGCTTATGCCCAGTCCGTTGCAAGTGCCGACAAGGGAGGAGTGAGGATAATAGAATAAATTAATAATTCACAATTCACAATGCAAAATTAGGGCTGACGCTCTGCGTGGATTGTGGTTATGACGGAAAAAATAATTTTGAATTTTGAATTATGAATTCTGAATTAATAAGTGGTGCTGAGGCAATGATGCGTTCCTTGGAGCATGCAGGGGTAGATGTACTCTTTGGATATCCGGGTGGTGCAATCATGCCAACGTTTGATGCACTTTATGATCATAAGGAGACACTTCATCATATCCTTGTACGTCACGAGCAGGCAGCTGTTCATGCTGCTCAGGGATATGCACGCGTAAGTGGTAAGACAGGATGTTGTATCGTCACTTCCGGTCCGGGAGCGATGAACACAATCACTGGTATAGCTGATGCAATGGTCGATTCGACACCTCTCGTTGTCATCTGCGGTCAGGTGGGAGCAGGTATGCTCGGTACTGACGCCTTTCAGGAGGTGGATGTGGTTGGCGTGACACAGCCAATATCCAAGTGGAACTATCAGATTCGCCGTGCCGAGGATATCGCTTGGGCTGTTGCACGTGCATTCTATATCGCAAACAGCGGTCGCCCAGGACCTGTGGTCCTCGACTTTACAAAGAATGCTCAGACAGCCATGATAGACTATGAGCCACAGGTTGTCGATTTCATCCGTAGCTATAACCCAGACCCACAGCCAGTGGAGGGTGCTATAGAGAAGGCTGCCGACATGATTAACAAGTGCGTGAAGCCATTCATGCTCGTTGGTCAGGGTGTGGAACTTGCAGGTGCACGTGAGGAACTTCTTGAGCTTTGCGAGAAGGCGCAGATTCCTTTCGGAACAACATTCCTCGGTCTCTCTGCCGCTCCAACTGAGCATCCTCTTAACATGGGACGCCTCGGTATGCACGGTAACCTTGCTCCTAACGTGATGACAAACCAGTGTGACCTTCTCATTGCCGTAGGTATGCGCTTTGACGACCGTGTAACTGGTAACCTCAAGGCATACGCCAAGCAGGCAAAGATTATACACTTCGAGATAGACCCATCAGAGATAAACAAGAACGTGAAGGTTGACCTCTCCGTCCTTGGCAACTGTAAGAAGACCCTTTCGGAGGTGAGCAAGCTCGTTGAACCTGCCACTCATCCTTCATGGATTGAGGGCTTCAAGCCATACGCAGACAAGGAGTTCTCAAAGGTCATCAATCCTGCACTCAATCCAACGGACGGACCTCTCCTCATGGGTGAGGTGGTGCGCAAGGTTAGCGAGGCTGCAAACAACGAGGCTATACTCGTGACTGACGTAGGTCAGAACCAGATGTTCGCTTGCCGTTACTTCAAGTTCACTAAGCCACGTTCAGTAGTCACTTCAGGTGGTTGCGGTACAATGGGATTCGGTATTCCTGCTGCCATTGGAGCTACCTTCGGAGCACCAGACCGTACAGTATGTATGTTTGCTGGTGACGGTGGTTTCCAGATGACCATTCAGGAGCTTGGCACTATCATGGAACAGCAGTGCCCAGTGAAGATGATTATGCTTAACAACAACTTCCTCGGCAACGTTCGTCAGTGGCAGTATATGTTCTTCAACAAGCGTTACTCATTCACTCCGATGACTAACCCAGACTACGAGAAGATAGCTGCTGCATACGGCATCCCATGCAGGACGGTCGTTGACCGTAAGGACCTTGACTCTGCCATCCGTGAGATGCTTGACACAAAGGGTCCATTCCTGTTGCAGTGTGCCATCAAGGAGGAAGAGAACGTATTGCCAATGACTCCTCCTGGAGGAAATGTTGACGAAATGTTGTTGGAGATAAAGTAAGGGCTGATATGGAAAAAGAAAAGAAATATGGTGCCGCAGAATGCGGTGATTGCAATACTTGCGGTAAGTGTGACGACAAACTTGAGGAGGCAAGCGAGATGAGGGGCTTCAATGAGGCTGTGCGTGAGGCTGCTGCTATTGACCGCAACTCGTTTGAGAAGAATCTCGCCCGTGAGCGTAAGGCAACACTCGCACACGATACACAGAAGGGTTCACAGCATGAGACATTCACACGTAATGCCGTTGCTCGTCCTTCGATAGCAGGACATGAGGGTGCGCTCCTCGACC
>JAEEGL013369895.1_pt1 | contig 15732 bp, 14 predicted proteins | sample 9134231 | NCBI WGS metagenome assembly JAEEGL01 (sample SAMN16246548, study PRJNA631951) | gut metagenome | biome: gut microbiome; feature: rumen; material: fiber-attached | host: Bos | place: Iran: Karaj | collected 2018-10
AAAAAGGATTTCTCGGCATAGGCGCCATTCCCGCAAAGATAGTTGTAAATTACGAAGTATCTGTTGAAGACAGAGTAGAAGAATACCTTACGGGCCTTTTCAGGATAGTTGGTCTTGAGGGCTGCAAAACGAGCATCTCCGCAGAAGGAGACAATATAGCAATAACGATAGACGGCGAAGCCGCCGATATTTTCACACGCAGACAGGGCGAAGAAATGGAAGCTCTGCAGTGGATAATAGCGCTTTCTCTCAACCGTGACAGCGATACAAAATATAAAGTAACCTTAAATATCAACAATTACCGTGAAGAAATAAAGCAGCGCCTTGAAGCGCTCGCCGCAAAAACAGCAAAACAGGTCCTTAAAACACAAAGACGCGTTACGCTCAGTCCGATGAGCGCGTTTCAGAGAAGGATCATTCATACATATCTTCAGAATGAAGAAAATATCACCACATATTCCGTAGGCAGCGAGCCGAACAGAAAAGTTGTTATTTCATACCAGGGTGAAGGAAGAAAACAGCAAGGCGGAAAAAACTACGGTAAGAAAAACGGCGGAAAACAAAAATCCGACTCCGAAAAAACCGCGACTAACGAAATAACGCTCGTAGAAGGCGAAAAAAGAGCGCCTAAAACGGAAAACTCCGGAAATTACGGCAAAAGACCGTATAAAAAGCAGTACTCCGACCGTCCCAGACAGCAGAGAAGGGAAGAACCGTCTGCAGCAGCGGCACCGACCGAACCTACGGTAGAGCTTCGCGCCGGCGAAAAGAGAGCTGCAAGACCCGAAAAAACCGAAACGGATAAATAACTATGAAAAACGAAACGATCGCCGCGCTTTCGACTGCACCGTATAAGGCGGCGTTAGGCGTAATACGCATGTCGGGCGAGAATGCGGTGGAAATAGCCGAAAAAATATTTTCCCGTCCTTTGCGGACCGTGCGGTCGTCTTCGGTAATACACGGAAATATCGTCGACGGCACACAGACCGTTGACGATGTTCTTGTTTCGGTGTTTTTTTCTCCGTCAAGCTTTACCGGCGAGGATACGGTCGAAATATCGTGTCACGGCGGAGTATACAACTGTTCCAGGATCCTTCGTCTTCTTTTCAAAAACGGGGCAAGACAGGCGAAAAACGGCGAATTTACAAAACGCGCTTTTCTGAACGGAAAGCTCGACCTGCTTAAAGCAGAGGCAATAATAGATCTTATAGACAGTGAAACGAAAGCCGAGGCGTCAATGGCCATAGGCAGACTTAAAGGCAGGCTTTCCGAAAAAATAAACTCACTGAGAGACGGACTTCTCGAAATTTCGGCGCGTCTTCTGGCTTTTATAGATTATCCCGATGACGATATAGAAGATACGGATGCCGAAGAAATGAGAAAAACCGTTCTTTATACGTATTCGGAGCTCGAAAAAATGATAAATTCATACGATTCGGGCAAACTTATAAAGGACGGCGTAAAAACAGTTATTGCAGGCAAACCGAATGTGGGCAAAAGCATGCTTATGAACAGGCTTCTTGGTGAAGACAGGTGCATAGTAACGTCCGCAGCCGGAACGACGCGGGACGTTATAGAAGAAAGTGCGCAGATAGGCGGCGTGAAGCTTCGTCTTTTTGACACTGCGGGACTTCGCGATGCAGACAATGAAGCGGAAAAGATAGGCGTTGAAAAAACGGAAGGAAAACTTGAAGAAGCGCAGCTTATACTCAGCGTTTTCGACATAACCGAAAAAACGGTCGAGATCCCCGATAAGATCGCCAATGCGGCCGCCAAAAAAATAGCTGTGTTCAACAAAACCGACATCACCGACAAAAGACCCGAGATACCGCAGGGCTTTGACAGCGCCGTTTATGTAAGCGCAAAAACCGGAGACGGCATAGAAACGCTTGAAAACGCGATCGCAGCGCTGTTTCCTCTTTCAGATGAGGCGGAAAGCAGTGAAATACCGGCGAATTTAAGACAGTTTGAGTGTCTTTCCGCGGCAAAAAACGAGCTTTTGCACGCAGTTGAAAATATAGGCACAACGCCCGATGCGCTGCTTTGCGATATTGAAGGCGCAATATCGGCTCTCGGTGAAATGACAGGAAAAACTGTTTCGGAAGAGATAATAGAAAATATTTTTTCGCGTTTTTGCGTAGGCAAATGACCGGCGAAATCATTTAAGAAGGGGGCAGACATATGATAATACTTGACGAATACAAACTTAAGATCGAAGATTATAAAAAGCAGGCAAAAGATCTTGCGTCGGCAATGAAAACAGACGAGCTCGAAGCAAGGCTTTCGCAGATAGAAACGCTTGTAGCCGCGCCTGATTTCTGGAACGATATGGAGCGGTCGCAAAAGCTGCTTGTTGAACAGAAAACGATAAAAGACAAACTGAACCGCTATAAATATCTTGTCGGACTTATAGACGACGCCGAAACACTTGCCGAAATGGCGCAGGACGAGGGCGTTGAAGAGTATGAAAACGAGATGGGCGAGACCGCGCGCACGATAGAAAAAGAGTTTGAAAAACAAACTCTCGAAACTCTTCTGAACGGCGAATACGATGCAAACAACGCTATTCTTACCCTTCATGCCGGCGCAGGCGGAACAGAAGCGCAGGACTGGGCGCTTATGCTTTACCGCATGTATTGCAGATTCGGCGAACAGCATAATTACAAAGTAAAAACGATAGATATCCTTGACGGCGAGGAAGCAGGCATAAAAAGCGCAACGGTAGTTATTGAAGGACCTAACGCCTACGGCTATCTGAAGTCCGAAGCGGGAGTTCACCGCCTTGTAAGAATTTCGCCGTTCGACGCTTCAGGCAGAAGACACACGTCTTTCGCCTCAGTTGAGGTCATGCCGGAGATCACGGACGACAAAAATATAGAAATACGCGAAGAAGATATCAAAGTTGAAGCGCACAGAGCGTCCGGCGCGGGCGGTCAGCATATAAACAAGACCGACTCGGCAATAAGGATAACGCATATCCCGACGGGAATAGTTGTGGGCTGTCAGAACGAGCGTTCTCAGAAGCAGAATAAAGAGCAGGCGCTCAAAATGCTGAAATCAAAGCTTCTTGAAATAAAAGAGCGCGAACATCTCGACAAAATAGAGGATATCAAAGGAGACCAGATGCAGATCGCATGGGGCTCTCAGATAAGATCATACGTATTTATGCCGTATACTCTTGTAAAAGACCACAGAACGAACTATGAAATGGGCAACGTAAACGCCGTTATGGACGGTGCGCTCGACGGATTTATCGACGCATACCTCAGATATATCAAAAACGGCGAAAACGCATAAGGAGAAAAAAATGGATCTTCACATCGAAACACGCCGCGGAGGCATTGTTGATTTTACCGTGCCATGGGTAACGGTGCTTATAGCGGGTCTGACAGGCGCGCTCATAACGGGCTTAGCCGTTTTCCGTCCCGGACGCGGAAACTGATGGATCTTACATCTCTTTCGGTCATCCGTTATCTTTGCGAAAAATACGGATTTGAATTTTCAAAAACGCTCGGTCAGAACTTTCTTGTAAACGCGGCGATCCCCAAAAAAACGGCGGAAGGCGCGGATATAGACGGAAAATTCGTGATCGAGATCGGACCGGGATTCGGATGCCTGACAAAAGAACTTTGCGAACGCGCAAAATTTGTTGCGGCAGTTGAAATCGACAGATCTCTGCTGCCCGTTCTTTCGGAAACGCTTGCGGAATTTGATAATATTGAAATAATAAACAGCGATATCCTCGATGTTGATATTGCCGCGCTGTGCGAAAAATACGGATATACTGAGGCGCATATCTGCGCAAATCTGCCGTATTACATCACAACGCCGATTATCATGAAAATCCTCGAAAGCTCTGCCCCGGTGCGGTCCGTTACCGTAATGGTTCAAAAAGAGCTTGCGAAACGCTTTGTTTCGCCCCCCGGCTCACCCGATTACGGCGCTGTCACGGCATCGGTGATGTATTACACAAAACCGAAGCTTCTTTTCAATGTTTCCGCAGGATCTTTTTACCCTGCTCCGAAAGTTGACTCTGCGGTGATCCGCCTTGACGTGATACCCGAAAGCGAAAGGATCGCCGTAAAAAACAAAGAGACGTTTTTCGGCGTTATCCGCTCCGCATTCGCAATGCGAAGAAAAACGCTTGTGAATAATCTATCCGCAGGCTTTTCTATAACTAAAATTGAAGCGGAATCGATTCTTTCTTCACTCTCTATTCCTGTTTCAGTTCGCGGAGAAGCGCTGGGAATTGAAGATTTTGCGAGAATTTCCGATAAAATCGAAGAAAATCGCAGCGCAGCCCGTTAAAATCTCCGAAAATGCAGAAAAATAGCAAAAAATAAGGCAGATATGAATATCATATCTGCCATTTTATTATTTTGATTATTTTTTCAGACAATCCTTGCCGCCCATATACGGTCTGAGCGGTTCGGGAATGCGGACGGTGCCGTCTTTTTGCAGATTGTTTTCGAGAAATGCAATAAGCATTCTTGGAGGAGCGACGACTGTGTTGTTCAATGTGTGAGCAAGGTATGTGCCGTCTTTGCCTCTGATCTTTATATTAAGTCTTCTTGCCTGAGCGTCGCCGAGATTTGAGCATGAGCCGACTTCGAAATATTTTTTCTGACGCGGAGACCATGCCTCAACGTCAACGCTCTTTACTTTAAGGTCTGCAAGGTCGCCTGAGCAGCATTCAAGCGTTCTTACGGGAATATCGAGCGAGCGGAAGAAGTCTACGCTGTTTTGCCAGAGCTTGTTGAACCACATCGGGCTGTCTTCGGGCTTGCAGACAACTACCATTTCCTGCTTTTCAAACTGGTGTATTCTGTATACGCCTCTTTCTTCGATACCGTGCGCGCCAACTTCTTTTCTGAAACACGGAGAATAGCTTGTAAGGGTAAGCGGAAGCTTGTCTTCATCGGTAAACGAGTCTATAAACTTGCCTATCATCGAGTGCTCGCTTGTGCCTATAAGATAGAGGTCCTCGCCTTCGATCTTATACATCATGTTTTCCATTTCCGTAAAGCTCATAACGCCCGTAACAACGCTTGAGCGGATCATGAACGGCGGAATATAATATGTGAAGCCTCTGTCTATCATAAAATCGCGGGCATACGAAAGAATTGACGAATGAAGACGGGCAATATCGCCGCAAAGATAATAAAAACCGTTTCCGCTCGTTTTTCTTGCGCTGTCAAGGTCTATTCCGTTCAGGCTTTCCATAATGTCTACATGATACGGGATCTCGAAATCGGGAACGACCGGCTCGCCGAATCTTTCAACTTCAACGTTTTCGCTGTCGTCTTTGCCGATAGGCACGGACGGATCGATTATATTCGGTATTACGAGCATTATTTCGCGGATCTTCGCTTCAAGTTCGGGTTCGAGCGCAGAAAGACGTTCAAGCTCGTCTGCTATTGCGGCGACCTCTTTTTTTACTTCTTCCGCTTCGTCCTTTTTGCCCTGAGCCATAAGCGCGCCTATCTGTTTGCTTACGGAGTTTCTTTTCGCCCTGAGCGCGTCGCCTTTTGCCTTTGCGTCGCGGTATTCAGCGTCAAGCTCTATTACCTTGTCTACAAGCGGAAGCTTCTGGTCCTGAAATTTCTTTTTGATGTTTTCTTTTACAATGTCGGGGTTTGCCCTTAAAAATTTTATATCTATCATTTTTCATTCTCCTTTTTATTTTATGTCAAGCATGGCAAGCAATGTGTCAAAATCATCGTCGTCATAGTATTCTAAGGTTATCGTTCCGCCCTTTTTTGAGGGAACTATTTTTGCTTTTCTGCCGAGTTTTCTTGAAATGCCGTCTTCGAGCTCCGCATAATATATATCGTTTTTCCTCTGCTTCTTTTCGCCTTTTGTTTCGGGCATTTTAGCGAGATTTTCGATCTTTCTTACCGGTATATCCTTTTCGACGATCTCTTTTGCAAGCAAAAGCAGTTTTTCTTTCGGATATTTTTCCGTAAGAGGCAGCAGCGCGCGGGCATGACCTGAGCTGATTTTTCCCGCAAGCACAAGATCGAGTATCTCGTCCGGCAGTGAGAGTATCCTCATTGCGTTAGCGACTGCAGGCCTTGATTTTCCCACTCTTTTTGCGATCTGTTCCTGGGTAAGTGAATATTCTTCCGCCAGAATCTTATATCCTTTTGCTTCTTCTACCGCATTCAGATCTTCTCTTTGAAGATTTTCGATCAAAGCAAGCTCCAGTGCCGTTTTGTCGTCAGTTTCCTTTACGATCACGGGCACTTCTTTCAGTCCTGCCATCCGGGAGGCTCTCCAGCGTCTTTCTCCCGAAATAATAACGTATCTTTCGCCGTTTTTTCTTACGATTATCGGCTGTAAAAGTCCGTGTTCCGCAATGGAGGAAGAAAGCTCCGCGATTTTTTCCTTGTCAAAATACTTTCTCGGCTGTTCTCTGTTCGGCTCGACATCCGAAACGGAAACATTTATTATCTGCCCTTCTTCTGCCGCAACGTCTATCGAGTTATCTGCAAAAAGATCTTCGAGACCGCGGCCGAGACCTGTTTGTTTTTTCATCTGTTCTGTCCGTTCCTTCTGATTATTTCCGCGGCAAGCTGATAATATGCCGCCGTGCCTTTTGCGCCTTTATCATAGTAATTTACCGGCTTTCCGTGGCTCGGCGCTTCGGTTATGCGTATATTTCTCGGAATTATTGTTGAAAACATCTTATTCGCGAAAAATTTCTTGACTTCCGATAATACCTGCGCCGTCAGGTTCAGTCTGCCGTCATACATCGTAACAAGCACGCCTTCTATATCAAGAGACGGGTTATAAAGCCTTTTAACCTGCTTTATCGTATTTGTGAGCTGTGAAAGACCTTCAAGAGCGAAAAATTCGCACTGTATCGGTATCAGCACGCTGTCTGCCGCGGTAAACGAATTCAGAGTTAAAAGACCGAGAGACGGAGGACAATCAATAAAGATATAATCGTAATCTTTTGCAAAAGACAGTGCTTTTTTCAGCCTTCCTTCTCTCTTTTCCTCTCCAACAAGCGATATCTCCGCGCCTGCAAGACCTATTGACGACGGAATAACCGACAGATTTTTGAACGGAGTTTTCTGAACAGCCGATTGAAACAGCTTTTCATCACAGTTTTCGGCAACTACTATATCGTAAACCGACACTTCGGTTTTTCTTTTGTTTATTCCGCATCCTGACGTCGCGTTGCCCTGAGGATCAAAATCCACAAGAAGCACTTTCAGATCGTTTTTTTCCGCGATGCATGACGCAAGATTTACTGCGGTAGTTGTTTTGCCTACTCCGCCTTTCTGATTTGCAACTGCGATTATTTTTCCCAATTCGTCCCCTCCCCGTTCTGAGGCTTTCCTGATTATATCACTTTTCTGTTCAAAAATCAAGACTGTATTGAAATTTTATCTTTATCACGAATGATCAGCTGTTTTTCAGCTTTTCGCGTAATTTGACCTGTATATCTTCGTTGAGCGGCTGTTCAAACTCGTTTATAAAGTTCGGCTGCTCGTTTCTGTCGTCAACGATGATCGCTCCGCTTTCCGCAAGTATACTTCCCGCTTCGTCTCTCATATGCATAACGGTGTCAAGCTGTCCGAGATGGACTTTCTTTATGCCTTCGATCAGCGACGGATCTTCGATAAGCTGAGTATCTGTTATAAATCGGACTTTTTTTCCGGAAGAGCCTGTCATGTTTTTATATGCGTAATAATAAAGGTCGTGCAGATCCTGCGGCGGAGCCTTGAGCAGAAAATCGAGCGTGTTTACAAATATCACGTCTGTTTCGTCATAATCTTTTCTCGGTTCTGCGTTTGAATACAATTCCTTGAATTTTGAGAGATACGCTGCGCCGTATTTTTCAAGATCTTCAAGCTCCCAGTTTACCGTCTGTATAGCCGTAACTCCCGATCTTGCAGACATTTCGACCTGTTTGAGGTATTCCTTGAAAGTATCTTCACCCTGCCACGATCCGTCTGTTTCCATACAGATCTTCTTTCCGGAAAGCGACGTGAGAAGGTCTACCGAAAAATCGTGAGGCCACGACGGAGCGTCAACGATCTGAATGATATCTGCTGTTGTTTCACGTGAAACAATGTAAGGATCGAAAAATCCCCTGTAAAATGCCGCGGACGTATCCCAGAAGCTGCTCAGCTGAAGCGTGACGGGAACGGACGGGTCTGCAATGCGGAATATCTCGGTTGAAATATTTGCCGTGTCAATAAGCGTCTGCTGCTTGAAAAGTTTCCAGTCGTATTCAAAAATGTCCCGAAAATCGCTTCTTTTAAGGTTTTCAAGGCTTTCAAACGATTCATAGTCTTTTTCAAATTTCGCATTGAGGTTTTCTATTGCCTTATACTTGCCTTCGAGAAAATCGATGAACGCGGTTATTGCGGACGGAGAATAGTCAAGATCAACAAGCGAGGAATATTCCATTTTCGCAAAACAGTCTGTGCGGATAGACCAGCTTGTGAGACAGTCTGCGTATCTGTCGGAAAAATGCGCGGCAAAATAGCCGAGTGTGTTTGCCATTATTTCAAGATTGCTCTGACTGTTGAGAGCAAGAAAAGAGCCTCTTATGTCGTCGTAGCGGTAAATTTCGCCGTCAGCCGTCTGCTGATATTCAAGCGTGTCTTTCCATTCAAGCTGTTCGCTCCAAAAAAGCAGGCTGAGGCTTATTTTCAGTCCCGCATTTTTGAAGACATCGATCACCGCGTCGCTTTGCGTAAACTGAAATTTGCCCTGTTCAGGCTCGATATCGCTCCATAATACAACTATTTCAACGCAGTCAAATCCGCATTCCTTTATTTGGGCGCAGTATTTCTCCGCATATTCGGGCGACGGTATCTGCCATGAAAAAAGCGTTATGCCAACCGTGGATTTTACTTCCGCAGGTTTGACTTCCGAAACGTTTTCCGGCTTGTAATTATCGGCAGGATCAACGGGAGAAGGAACGTAATATCCTCTGTCGCAGCCTGAAAGAAAAACGGAGAGAATAATAAGAAGAGAAATCAGCAACGAAATATGTTTTTTCAACTCGTGTTCTCCTTGTGTGTGCTGTGTTTTTGTTTGTAAATATAAGTATAGCATATTTATGTGAAAAATACAATAACGAAACAAAAAAATTCGTCTTTCTATTGCAATTTTGCGTGTTTTATGGTAAAATAATTCCGCCGTAAGCATGACAGACACGAAAAGATGATAAATATATCACGAAATGTGATACGGTGAATAGTCAGCAGGCGACTTGTGCGGGTTTTTTGCAACTTATATCGTTAAAATTGCAACTTACTCCAAAAGGGATTGACGAAAAAAAGAATTTGGTTTATACTTTTACCGAAACAGAGGGAGGTGACTGCATTGAAGATACATATCGAACAGGACGACAGATATATTGAACCGGAAATAACGATAAAGTGCAATGCAGTCGATCCGAACCTTGACAGTCTTATTTCCACCATACGCTTGTTTGCAAACACGATAAGCGGGAAAAAAGACAACGCGACGTATTTTATAAGCCTTTCGGACGTTTTTTATTTTGAAACAACAGACAAAAAAATGTTTTTTTATACCGCAAACGACGTTTATGAAACGAATCTCAAATTATACGAGGTCGAAGAACGGTTCAGCAATACGCCGTTTGTGCGGGTAAGCAAAAGTTTTATAGTTAACCTGAGAAAAGTCGCCAGCATCCAAACAGAAACAAACGGAAGGCTTATAGCCCGTCTTATAAATGAAGAAAAAATAGTCATTTCGCGGCAGTATGTTGCGCAGATCCGTGAAAAACTCGGCGTCGGAGGCAGTTGAGAAATGAAAAAAGCCGTTTTAGAAAAAATCAGAACGTTTTTTCGGACATTCTTCTTTATTCTGGGCATAATGCTTATACCCATTCTTATTCTTGATATTATCCTTCCGCAAAAAGATTATACGATGCTTTGGTGGTCGGTTTTGTTTTCGGCGCTGCTTACGGTGACAGATACGGTGTTTGACTGGATACCTGTTTTCCGTGAAAAGCTGCTTTTGAAGCGCATCTCGTTTTTTGTGGTCATGACCGCCGTGCTTATGGGAACATCGTGGATAATGGGCATCATAGATTCCGTGCCCGTGCTTCTGTACGGCATAGCAGGGTGCATAATAGCGGCTGTGCCGGCAACGATAATCCTTTATTTTATAGATAAAAAGAATGCGGACAGCCTCAACGACAGCCTCCGCAAATATAATTACCGTCACGACGAAGACGATATTTAAAAGATTATACGTTTTTTTTCATACTTTTTCATTTTCAGCTCTCCTTTCTGTTATGTAACGAAAAAACCCCGAAATGATCGGGGTTTTTCGTTGTTATATAAAGATTTTTCACGATTCGTCGAGCGTTCTGCCGTATGCGGGAAGAAATTCTTCCATAAATACATGCAGCGCGGGAAGAGGGTTTTTTTCAAGTTTTTTGTATATATTCTTTTCCGCCGCCGAAAATTCGGTATTTCCCGCTTTTATTTCGTTAACGCATTTTATATAAGCCGAAAGAGTATCTGCCGTTTTAACATAAGGCCATTCCGGCGCTGATTCGGAGTCGAGAATGTTTTTGTATACGGGTTTAAGATAATCGGGAAGTCTGTTGATAAGAATACTCTTTGCGTGCTCCTCTATTTTCGCATAACTGGTTCTCAGTTCGGGCGTTCCGTATTTTATAGGAGTAGGCAGATCGCCCGTAACTATTTCGGAAGCGTCGTGGTAAAGAGCAAGCACAGCGGCTCTGTCTGCATTTATGCCTGCATCAAATCTCTCGTTTGCTATCGTGGCGAGAGCGTGAGCAAGCACCGCGGTCTCATGAGAATGCTGCTGAAGGTTTTCCTTTTCGGTATTTCTCATAAGTCCCCAGCGGTTTATATATTTCATTCTGTTTATGACTGAGAAAAAAGTGTGCATTCTGCGTCCTTTTCTTTTTGTGCCGCGATATATTTCGAAAGCAGCGTATGTATTTTTTCGTGAGAATTCAGAATAGTTGTTACTGATCTGTTCTGGTGCGTTGCCTGAATGAAATACGCAACATATTTTGAAACGTCAACACTCAGATACCACGGCTTTTCGAGAAGGTCCGGTCTCTGGAAGGTGAGGTTCGTTGAAAGAAGAAGATCGAAAAGTCCCTCGCGGTATGCTTTGTCGAATCTGTCGAGACCCGCGGTGAAAAGACCGTATGTGGCGGAAAGGAATATCCTTCTTGCGCCCTCTTTTTTAAGGTCTTCGGCAAGACCGAGAAGAGAGTCGCCGGAAGCGACGATATCGTCTGAAACAAATACGTCCTTGCCTTCGATCGCGGCGCCGAGGTATTCGTGTGCAACGATCGGGTTTCTGCCGTTTACTATGCGCGAGTAGTCGCGGCGTTTGTAAAACATACCGAGATCGAGCCCCATTATTGAAGAATAGAAAATATTCCTCTGCATTGCGCCCTCGTCGGGTGATACGACCATAAGGTGGTCCTTATCTATTTTAAGATCGTCAACTTTTCTCAGCAGAGCCTTCAGGACCTGATAGTTGGGCATGCCGTTGTCAAAGCCCATAAGCGGAACAGCGTTCTGAACTCTCGGGTCGTGCGCGTCAAACGTTATAACGTTTGAAACACCCATGCTCTGAAGCTCCTGCAGTGCGTGAGCCGCGTCAAGAGACTCCCTCGCGCTTCTTTTGTGCTGTCTGCCGCCGTATAATGTGGGCATGATAACGGTTATTCTCTGCGCCTTGCCGCCGATGGCCGAAATTATACGCTTGAGGTCCTGAAAATGATCGTCGGGAGACATCGGAGCTTCAAAACCGTACATGTTGTATTTGCAGTTGTAGTTTCCAACGTCGGTAACGATATAAATATCGTATCCGCGAACCGATTCGCCGAGTATCGCCTTTGCGTCGCCCGTGTTAAATCTCGGACAAGCCGCTTTCAGCAGCAGTGATTTTCTTGTGTTTTCATCGTCTTTCGCTTCCGGTTTTGCGTCGTAATACCATGACATTAAATGTTTGTCAATTTTTTCTCCGAGCTCTTTTGCGCTTTCCATCGCTATGATCCCGATCGGAAAATAATTGTTCTGAATATCAAACATAGATATAGGCTGACCTGACATAATTTGCTCCTCCCGCTTTCCTTCTCTTTTTTCTGCTTCTTACTGCATCCCGCATAAATATTTATTTCATAAATATGTATTTATTATAATATATCGTTTTACAAAAATCAAGGCGTTTTTACAAATTTAAAAAAAAAATCAAAGATTGCACGGTTTTACGCGTTTTTTTCGGTATTGACATTTTTTCGGGCGTGTGGTATCATTCTGTATATAAAACCGCCCGCCGGTATCGGCGGACGGAGTGCGGTATCAGTTAAAAAAGATATTCGAAAAATAAGTAACGGTGTTTGCTCCGTTGATATAGTGTATCCCCGCCTCGGCAGCTTCTTTGTAGACCATAATGCCGTAGCTTTCCACAGAAGGCATCATATCGTTGGGAAAACGGCACGGAGCGTCGGGATAAGTGCATTTTTCGCAGTTTCCGCAGCCTTCCGAAGAAAGCGCGAAAAAGTCGTCTCCGAACATTTCTCTGAAAAGAGTTCTTACCTGTTTTGAAACGGCGCGGTGGCGGACCATCGCTTCTGTCATTCCCTCAAAATCAAAAGAGTCTTCAAGATCTGTTTTTGTTGAGAAAACAAGGGCGTGTTTATATTTCATGCAGCGCTCTTTGCACTCCTCTTCCGTTCCGCATCCGGGAGGGCAGCACCAGGTTTTCGCATATGAACCGCATCTGTTTGCGGCGCACATTTCACGTACTTCATGCTCGAAAGGAACTTTTTCGACCGGAATTATTCCGTATTCATGAACTCCGAGTTCTTTGATCTTTGCTAAAAATTCATCGTTCATTTTATATATTCTCCTTTTCCGCGAATTTTTTCAGCTCGTCGGTTATATGCCTGAGCGCGCCGTTTTTGAAAGGCGACATGAATCCCGCGTCGGCAACAAGCTCCGTAAAATATTTCGAGCCTGCCGCTGAAACGAAACGGTCGTAGCGGGCAAAAGCATCTTTGTAGTTGTTGAGCATCGCAATAAGGAAATCAAACGCAACGGTCTGAGCAAGACAGTAGTCGATATAATAGAACGGACGTTCGTAAATATGGCTCTGATACTGCCAGCGGCCGCCTTCTTCCATATACGCTATGCCTTCTGACGACATATACGGACGGAATTTCGATTCGAGCGAAAGCCAGAGATCTTTTCTTTGCTTCGGCGTCATTTCCGGGTTTTCGTATACGCACTGCTGAAAATAATCGACCATTGTGCCGTAAGGAATAAACGAAATAGCGTTGTTAAGATGCATAGCGCAGTATTCTTCGGATTTTTCGCCGAAAAACAGCGGCATCCATTTCCACGCGAAAAATTCCATGGACATGGAATGGACCTCTGCGGTCTCCATACCGAAAGAACGCAGCTCAACGGGCAGATTGCCGTTCATCGCCTTATATGCGGCTATCGCGTGACCCGCTTCGTGCGTAAGCACGTCTATATCTCCGTATGTTCCGTTGAAATTCGCGAAAATAAACGGCATTTTGTATTCGGGCAGATCGATGCAGTAGCCTCCGCCTGATTTTCCCTCTCTTGCAATAACGTCAAAAAGATCGTGCTCAAGCATAAAGTCTATAAATTCACCCGTAAGAGGCGACATTTCCTTATACATCTTTCTGCCGTTTTCGAAAATCTCTTCGGGCGTGCCCTTCGGTTCGGGGTTGCCGTCCTTGAAGGTTATCGGATCGTCATAAAGCATTATCCTGTCTATGCCGAGGTTTTCGGCCTGCTCCGCTTTTCTTTCGCATACAAACGGCACCCAGTCTTTAAGGACCTGCTCGCGGAAAGCGGCAATATCTTCGGGAGAGTAGCAGTCTCTGCCCATGCGGTAATAGCCGAGCTCAACATAGTTTTTGTATCCCATCTTTTTTGCCATGCGGTCGCGGACTTTTACCATACGGTCGAAAATATCGTCAAATTTATCGGCGTTTTTCTTCATCCACTCGCCCTGAGCGCAAAAAGCGGATTTTCTTGTTTCTCTGTCGGGGCTTTCTTTGAATTTTCCGAGCTGCGGTATATTGTATTCTCCGCCGGCAAACGGTATTTTCGCTGAAGACAGAAGTTTTTTGTATTCTGTTTGCAGCTTTGCCTCTTCAACGCAGTCTTCCGCGATCACGGGTGAAAACGCTTTCATGGCTATTTCGTAATCTTTGAATATCTTCGGTGAAAGAGCCTTTTCGAGCTCGGGGCGGAATTTTGATCCGAGCATCTTTTTTCTGAATATGAGATTCAGCTCTTCAAGAGCGGGCGCGTTTTCGTTCATCCACTCTATTTCGCCGGAATAAAAAGTGTCTCTCGTGTCAAGCGTAAAGCGGATATACGCAAGAGACGACTGTGTTGAAACGTTTTCGCCGATAGATATATACTCGTTATATATTTTCAGCTGTTCTTCGGCGGAAGACGCATTGTCAAACGCCTCAAAAAGCTCGGCAGAACGGGCTTTAATTGCTTCAATATCGGGTCTTACGTATTTTAACTCGGATATTTTCATTTTCTTTCTCCTTTCGGAAGCGATCAGTCTTCCTTATACTCAAATTCGGCGAAAATATTTGTCTTGTCTTCGTATTCGGGAGAAAAAACAACAAGAGTAAGCGGTTTTTTAAGATCAAGGCTGAAAATGCCCATTATCGATTTTGCGTCAACCGTGTAACGGCCGGATTTCAGGTCGATGTCGCACGGAAACGTTGAGGCAAGGTCTACGAATTTTTTAACTTTTTCGACGGAATCAAGAAGTATCGTCATGATTTTTGTCTCCTTTTCTGAAACTCCCGGCAACAGCCGGTAATTCTGATAAAGTATAACAGATTATTCAGCGTAAGTCAAGGTTTTATAATGAAAAATAAGCGAAAAAATCAGTCTTTTTTTGCGTTAACAAATTATACGGAGCATATATGACTTTTTATGTTTACACTCTCGGCTGCAAAGTCAATCAGTACGAAAGCAGCGCGATAGCACGTTCTTTTATCGAAAACGGAGCTGTCCTTTCAAAAGACGGAGAAAACTGCGACGTCTACTGCGTCAATACGTGCGCAGTGACCGAAGAAAGCGTTCGCAAATCCAGGCAGGCGATAAGACGCGCGAAAAGAAAAAATCCGCACGGCATAACGGTCGTATGCGGCTGTGCCGCACATTCGGACGCGAATTTTGCCGAAAGTCTTCCCGAGGCGGACATAATTACGGGCAACAGAGAAAAAGGCAGGATATTCGAACTTGTTTCGCAGTTTATGAAGACCGGCGAAAGAATAGTCGAAATAGGCGATATCTCAAAAGAAAAGCAGATTGAGAAAACGAAAGCCGCAAAAACCGAAAAAACGAGGGGCGTTCTTAAGATACAGGACGGCTGCAACAATTTCTGCGCATACTGCGTTATTCCGTATACTCGCGGCAGGCTCCGCTCAAAAGATATAAACGAGGCTGTGGCGGAGGCAAAAGAGCTTGTAAAGGAAGGCTGCAAGGAAATAGTCCTTGCCGGCATACATCTTGATAATTACGGCAAAGAAACGGGAAAATTCGATCTTTGCGATCTTCTTTGCCGTCTTGATACCGAAGACGGTCCGCAGCGCGTAAGACTTGGCTCGCTTGAGCCCGTGTTCATTACCGAAGAAAACGTAAAAAGGCTGAGCGGCGTTAAAAATCTTTGCCACCATTT
>JAEEGL016660232.1_pt1 | contig 15732 bp, 15 predicted proteins | sample 9134231 | NCBI WGS metagenome assembly JAEEGL01 (sample SAMN16246548, study PRJNA631951) | gut metagenome | biome: gut microbiome; feature: rumen; material: fiber-attached | host: Bos | place: Iran: Karaj | collected 2018-10
GAAGTAGTAAATTGCTACAATGAAGTGTTCCCATATAATAATGGAAAAAACATCTTATTAGGTGGATATTTATATAATGCATATACAAATGGCAAACCTAATGATGAAAAATTAGCTGATAATTTTTTAGAAGCTGCAAATATTTCAATTAAAAATATGGAATCACAAAGAGTTAATAAGAAAAAATAATAACTACAAATAATTGCCTTTTAGGCAATTTTTTGTTAGAATATCAATGTAATCAATGATTTAAGATGTAATAAAAGTTATTTTATTAGAGAACTTACATTTTGGTGAAAGTAAGTAAATAGTTTTTATTATCTGCTACTTAAGGAGATTAATCGGAGTTGTTTATTCCTTCGTTAAAAAAGAAAATTAAGTGAAAGTAAGGATGGTACCGCATTTATTGCTCCTTGATAGGTGTAATAAATGTGTTTTTTTATTTTTAAGAAAGGAAAGTTTATTATGAAAGTTTATGTAATGGCTGGAAAAGCTGGTTGTGGTAAAAACACTAGTGCAAGTTATCTGAAAAAATATTATGAAAGTATTGGTAAATCTGTTGTAATTACAGAAATATCTAAGTATTTAAAACTATTTGCATATGAAATTAAAGATTGGGATGGAGAAAGAGACACTAAACCAAGAGCTTTTTTACAAGAGGTTGGTTCTTTAATTCGTCATGAATTATTTACGGATGATTTTTTTATTAAAAGATTTTTAGAAGATATGAAGGTCTATGAAAAATTTGTTGATGTTGTTATTGTAGCTGATGCAAGATTTCCAAAAGAAATTGAAATGATAAAAGAATCTTGCAATTCCATTTCAATTGAAGTTATAAATGAATTTAGTGAATATGAACTTAAAGGTAGTGAAACTAAACATGAAACTGAAACAGCACTTGATTCATACAGCAATTTTGATTATGTAGTTCATAATAAAACTTTTAAGCAACTAGAAGAAGATTTAATTAACATAGTAAAAGAGGTCGAAAATAATGAAGAGTAATTTAAAAGATTTATATATAGATTTTTTTGTAAGTAAAGGGCATAAACAAATTCCATCTGCACCTGTTGTTCCTGAAAATGATCCATCAGTATTATTTAATACTGCTGGAATGCAGCCTTTAATACCATATTTAATGGGTCAAAAACATCCATATGGAACAAGACTTACAGATTATCAAAAATGTGTAAGAACAAATGATTTAGAAGCTATTGGTGATAGTTATCATCATACTTTTTTTGAAATGCTTGGTAACTGGAGTTTAGGTGATTATTTTAAAAAAGAAGCTATTACATGGAGTTTTGAATTCTTAACAACAGTTTTAAATATACCAGTTGAAAGACTTGCAGTAACTGTATTTGCAGGTAATGATTTAATTCCATTTGATGAAGAATCTTATAATATTTGGAGAAGTTTAGGTATTCCAGAAAAACGAATAGCTAGAACTGTAGAAGATAACTTCTGGATTGCTGGTGAAACAGGTCCATGTGGTTCGGATAGTGAAATGTTTTACTTTAGAAGTGACGATGAGATTCCTGAAAAATTTGATCCTGAAGATGATAGATGGGTTGAAATATGGAATGATGTTTTCATGGAATTTGAAAAACATGAAGATGGAAGTATAACAAGTCTTCCAAGTAAAAATGTTGATACTGGAATGGGCGTTGAAAGAACTACTGCAATACTAGAAGGCAAAAAAGATAACTATGCATCATCTATTTGGACTCCTGTTATATCATTAATTGAAAAATTATCAAATTTACCATATGAAGGTAATGAAAAGTCAATGAGAATTATAGCAGATCATTTAAGAACTGCAGTATTTATTCTTGCTGATCCAGCTGGAATAAAACCATCTAATACAGACCAAGGATATATTTTAAGAAGGTTAATTAGAAGATCAATTAGACATGCAAAAAAATTAAATATTGATATAAATTCAACTTGGGAACAAGAAATAGCTTGTGTAATTTTAGATATGTATGAAAACTATTATCAAGAATTAAAAGATAATAGAAATGTTGTTCTTGAAGGATTATCTAATGAGAAAATTAAATTTAATCGCACCTTAGAAAAAGGTTTAAGAGAATTTGAGAAAGTAACTAAAGACAATGAAGATATTGATGGAGTAACTGCATTCCATTTATTTGATACCTATGGATTTCCTATTGAACTTACTTGTGAATTAGCAGAAGATAAAGGACTAAAAGTTGATGTTGAAGGATATAAAGCTAAATTTAAAGAACATCAAGAATTATCAAGAACAGCATCTGCAGGAAAATTTAAAGGTGGACTTGCAGGAAATGGTGAAATAGAAACAAAATATCACACTGCAACACATTTATTAAATGCAGCATTAAAATTAGTTGTAGGTCCTGATGTTCACCAAAAAGGAAGTAATATTACATCAGAAAGACTTCGTTTTGATTTTTCTTGTGATCACAAATTAACTGATGAAGAAAAACAAAAAACTGAAGAAATAGTTAATAAATGGATTGAAGAAGACTTACCAGTTGCTGTTAAAGAAATGAATAAAGATGAAGCCATTAAATCTGTTGCTGAAGGTATGTTTATTGAAAAATATCCAGATATAGTTACTGTATATTTCATTGGTGATGTATCTAAAGAACTTTGTGGTGGACCTCACGTTAAATCTACAAAAGAACTTGGTCACTTTAAAATAACTAAGGAAGAAGCATCTTCTCAAGGTGTAAGACGTATTAAAGCCATTCTTGAATAAATACTAAAAAAATGGTAAAATATCTTTATAGTAGAGGTGAAATAAAACTATGGATAAAACTAGTTTATATGATGTTTCTTTAATAAAAAAAGAAGCAATAACAGCTACACTTAAAGAAGTATACGAAGCCCTAGAAGAAAGAGGATATAACCCAATTAATCAAATAGTAGGTTATTTAATTAGTGGTGATCCTGGATATATTTCTAGTTATAAAGATGCTCGTAGTAAAATGATAACTCTTGATAGAAGTGAAGTAGTAATGTTACTTCTAATGGAGTTTTTATAGTGAGATATCTTGGCCTTGATCTAGGTACAAAAACTCTTGGTGTTGCTATAACAGATAAAAGTAATATATTAGCAAGTCCCCTTAAAACAATTCGTTTTAATTTTGAGGATTACTTTGCGCCTTTAAAGGAGCTTAAAGAGATAATTGATGCTAATAAAATTACTGAACTTATTTTAGGAAATCCCATAAATATGGATGGAACTAGAGGTTTTGCATCAGAAAGATCATTAAAATTTAAGGAAATTTTAGAAAAAGAATTTAATTTACCAGTTAACTTAATAGACGAAAGATTATCAAGTTTAGAAGCGCATAATATATTAAGTTCTAATGGTAAAAAGGAAATAGATCATAAAAAAAATGTTGATGCAGTTGCAGCATCAATTATCCTTGAATCATTTTTAAAGAGAAAGGAAAATGATCATGACTAAGAAAAAAGATTTAAATTATTTTACTGTTACTGATAGTAAGGGTAAAGAAACAGAGTATGAAATATTATTTACATTTGAATCTGAAGATACAAATAAAAAATATATCGTATACACAAATAACGAAAAAGATAAAGATGACATGATAAAAACTTATGCTTCTATTTATGAAGAAGATGGCGATGTTTTAAAGTTTTCTAAAATAGAAGACGAAAAAGAATGGAACGTAGTTGAAAAACTACTTAATCATGCAACAGAAGAAATGAAAAAGGAAGACTAAGAGGGATAAAATGAAAAAGATGTTATTAATAATAATTCCAATAACTCTTGTTCTTTTTTTTATTGCTGCTTTAACTTTTATTAAACTAGGAACTGGTGCAGTAAGTAAAAAAAATGATAAAGAAATAATCTTTGAAATTCACGCTGGTGATTCTAGAAATACAATTGTAAAAAATTTAAAAACTGCAGGTTTAGTTAAAAATAAATTAGCTGCGACAATATACATCAATCTACATCGAGGATATAATTTACAAGCTGCTAAATATTCTTTAAATAGAACAATGACATTAAAAGAAATACTTACAAAGTTTGATAAAGGTGAAAAATATGATGACAGAGTTGCTGTTAGTCTTAAATTTGTTCCTGGTAAAAGATTAGTTGACTATGCTCAAACAATTGCTGATTTTAAAAACAAATATCAAGATCCAGTAGTTAAAGTAACTAAAGAAGACATTATTAATGAAATTAATGATTCTGAATACATTAAAACATTAATTAATAAATATTGGTTCTTAACTGATGAAGTTTTAAATAGTGAAATTTACTATGCTTTAGAGGGATACTTACAACCAGAGACTTATCAATTTTATACAACTGCTACAACTAAAGATATAATCGAAAGAATGTTAAATGCAACTGATAAAAAGTTAAAACCCTTAGAATCAGATATAAAAAACAGTGGACATTCTGTTCATGAAATTTTATCAGCAGCAGCTGTAATTGAAAAAGAAGCTAACTCTGATGAAGATAGGGCAAAAGTTGCTCAAGTTATATATAAAAGAATAAGTATTGGTATGAACTTAGGTATGGACGTTACTGCATATTATGCTGCTAAAGTTGAGCAAACTATAGATAATCCATATATGTATGCTTGGAACTTCTTACCAAGTAAATATAATACAAGAAATAAAGATAACTTAGGACTTCCAGTAGGTCCAATTTGTAATCCATCACTTTCTTCAATAAAAGCTGCACTTCATCCAAGTGATACAAATTATTTATATTTCTATGCAGATATAAATACTGGAAAAGTATATTTTGCAGAAGACTATAATGGATTTATACAAATTCAAAAAAATTTAGGTGATAAATAATGAAACAATTTATAATAGAAATGGAAAACTATGCTAATGAACATAATGTTCCTATAATTGAAAAAGATTCAATTGCTTTTATTATGAAATATATTAAAAATCATAATATAAAAAATGTCCTAGAAATAGGTAGTGCAATTGGATATTCTGCTATTTTGATGGCTAGTAGTTCTCCTGATGTATATGTTACTACAATTGAAAGAGACGAAACTAGATATATGGAATGTTTAAAAAATGTTAAAGCATGTGGTTTAGATAAAAAAATAAACGTTGTATATCAAGATGCACTTGAAGTAAATCTATCAAATGTTGAATATGATCTAATTTTTATTGATGCTGCTAAAGGTCAATACACAAAGTTTTTTGAAAAATTTAAATATTTTTTAGCTAAAGATGGAACTATTATTACTGATAATCTTAAATTTCATGGACATGTTGGAAAATCAAGTAAAATAGAAAGTAGTAATTTAAGAAATCTAGTTAAAAAAATAGAAAGTTACATAGATTTTTTACAAGAAAATAAAGAATTTGATACAAAGTTTTATGATGTAGGTGATGGACTTTCTGTATCAGTTCGTCATAGTGATGATAAAGATGAATAAGTTACTTATATTAGTTCAAAACAAATCATTAATTAATAAAGTAAAGAAAGTAGATAAAGCTACTTTCCTTTTTCCACTTGAAGGTTATTCTGTTGGTTATCCCAACACCTTTAAATTAGATGAAATAGATGAGTTTGGTGCATATATCTTGGTTAATCGTCTTTTAGATGAATCATCAATTAATTCTTTCAAAGAATTAATTGATAATTTTCCTAAAAATATTAAAGGAATTGTTTTTGAAGATTTAGGTTTAATTGATTTAATTAAAGATTTAGACATAACAAAAATATTATGGCAAAGTCATTTAAATGCTAGTTATTTATCAATTAATGGATTTTTAAAATATGTTGATAGTGTTATGATGTCAACTGATATAACAATTGATGAGATAAAATTAATATTAAGTAAAGCTGATAAACCTCTTGTTTTACCTGTTTTAGGTTATATACCAGTTATGTATTCAAGAAGATTCCTATTAAGTAATTTTAATATTAATTATAATGAAAATGTTTCAAATCCAAATACTATTAAAGAAGAAGTATTAAAAGATGAATTCAAAATATTTGAAAATGAATATGGAACAGTTTTATATTCAGATACTTTATATAATGGAAAAGTACTAATGGATTATGATGCATTATATTATTTTATTAATTCGGTATTTTTAAGTGATGAAGATATTATAAACTTCATTACAAATAATGAATTAAATAATGAATATAATGATGGTTTCTTAAACAAAAAAACCATATATAAATTAAAGGATGGTGATAAGTAATGGTTGAATTACTTGCTCCAGCTGGAGATTTAGAAAGACTAAAACTAGCATTTCATTATGGAGCTGATGCTTGTTATATAGGCGGAAAAGACTATAGTTTAAGAGCTAATGCTAAAAACTTTAGTTTAGAAGATATAAAAGAAGCTGTTGATTATGCCCATAATCTAAATAAAAAAGTTTATGTTACAGTTAATATTATTTTTCATAACGAAGATCTAGATGGTCTTATAAGATATTTAAATGAATTATCAAAAATTAATGTAGATGCTGTTATAGTAAGTGATATTGCAGTAATCAATATTATTAATGAAAATAATATTGATTTAGAAGTACATTTATCAACTCAAGCAAGTACCCTTAATTCATATGCTGCATCATTTTGGAAAAAACTTAATATAAAAAGAATTGTTTTAGCAAGAGAAGCATCTAAAGAAGATATTAAAGCTATTAAAGAAAAAACCGGGCTTGATTTAGAAGTGTTTATTCACGGAGCTATGTGTACATCATTTAGTGGTAGATGTGTTTTATCAAACTATGCTACAAATAGAGACTCTAACAGAGGTGGATGTGCACAAGTATGTAGATGGATGTTTGATATAAATGGATCAGACAATACCTTTATGATGATGCCAAAAGATTTAAACATGGCATATTATTTAAAAGATTTAATTGATCTTGGTGTTAACTCATTTAAAGTTGAAGGAAGAATGAGATCTATTTATTATGTTGCATCTATAATAATGACATATAGAGATTTAATTGATAAAATTAATTCTAATACTTTATCAAAAGAAGATTTAGAATATAGCATTGCTATATTAAATCGAACAGCAAATAGAGAATCTGCTCCGCAATTTTTTAATGGACTTCCAACATATAAAGAACAATACTATAATGGAAGAGAAGAACAATCTAATCAAGATTTTTTAGGTATTGTTTTGGATTATGATGAAGAAAATCAAATGGTTGTTATAGAGCAGAGAAATTTTTTTCAAAAAGGAGATAAAGTAGAGTTTATTGGCCCAAACTTGGAAACTTTTACATATGAAATTAATAATATATATGATATAGATAATAATCTAATAGATGTTGCAAGGCATCCTAAAATGATTGTTAAAATACCACTATCTATTAAACTAAATAAAGACGATATTATGCGTATAAAAGTGTTTGACAAAAATGACTTTATATAGTATCCTTAAAAAGTATTTGATTTTTTAAAAAAGGAGTGTTGCTATTATGGCAAGCGCAGAAAAAATTATGGTAACTGCTGAAGGTTACTTAGATTTAGAAAATGAATTAAATGAATTAAAAAATGAAAGAAGACCTCAAATTATTCAAGCAATCAAAGAAGCTAGAGCATTAGGAGATTTATCTGAAAATGCTGATTATGATGCAGCAAGAGATGAACAAGCTCAAGTTGAATCTAGAATAAAAGAGTTAGAATATAAAATAGAACATTGTGAAATAATTGAAAACAAGAAGAAAAGTAATGTTTCTCTTGGTTCAAAAGTTGTTATTGCCTATGATGATGGTGAAGAAGAAGAATATATGATTGTTGGTTCACTTGAAGCTGATCCATTCAATAATCGTATTTCAAATGAATCACCTATAGGTATTGCAGTAATGGGTAAAAAACAAGGTGAAACTGCTTCAGTTGAATCACCTAATGGTTCTTACACAATTACAATTAAAGAAATTAAATAATTATGTGCAGATGCACATAATTTTTTAATTTAATTATAATATAAGTCTTGTAAAGTATTATGAAACAAGGACAAATTAGTTGTTTTTATATTATAAATAGTATATAATACTTACGTATTTGAAAGGAAATGTAATAATGGCAAAAAATGTACATGAGATTGAAATAAAACTAGAAGGTAAAGATTGGGAAAAATATCTTGATAAAGCTTTCAAAAAGAAAAATAAAGAAGTAAAAATTGATGGATTTAGAAAAGGTACAGCTTCTAAAGAAATGTATATCAAAAAATTTGGTATTGAATCTCTTTATATGGATGCTGTAGATTCAGCTGTAGATGAAGCTTATAAAAAAGCTCTAGAAGAAAGTAAAGTAGTTCCGGTAGTAGAACCAAAGCTTGATGTTAAATCAGTTGATAAAGATAAAGTAGAATTTAAATTCACTATTATTTCTAAACCTGATGTTAAACTTGGTGAATATAAAAAATTAGGAGTTAAAAAAGCTACTGCTAAAGCAACAAAAAAAGAAATTGATGAAGAAATTGATGCATTAAGAAGTCAAATGGCTGAAATTGTTGTTAAAGAAAAAGGAACAGTTGAAGAAAAAGACACTGCAGTAATTGACTTCAAAGGTTACGTTGACGGAAAAGAATTAGAAGGTGGAACTGGAGCTAACTTCCCACTTGAAATTGGAAGTCATTCATTTATTCCTGGATTTGAAGAAGGATTAATCGGAATGAAATCTGGTGAAACTAAAACATTAGATTTAGAATTTCCTAAAGATTATGTTAAAGATCTTGCTGGTAAAAAAGTAAAATTTGATGTTACTGTTCATGAAATCAAAACTCGTAAACTTCCTGAGATTAATGAAGATTTATATAAAGATCTTGGTTATGAAGATATGAAAACTGAAGAAGAGTTCAGAAAAGAAGTTGAAAAAGTTTTAATTGAAAGAAAACAAAAAGAATTAGATGATAAATTCCTAGATGAATGTTTAGAAAAAGCATCAAGTAACATGAAAGTTGATATCAATGATGAAATCATTGATGATGAAATTCATAGAATGATTCATGATGTTGAACATAAACTTCAAATGCAAGGTTTAACAATTGAACAATATTACGAATTTACTGGTCTAACTCATGAAAAAATGCATGAACAAATGCATGATGAAGCAGTTAAAAGAGTTAAACTAAGATATTTAATTGAAGCTGTTGCAGATGCTGAAAAAGTAGATTTTACTAAAAAAGAAGTAGATGCTAAAGCAGAAGAAATGGCTAATAACTATGGAATCACAAAAGAAGAACTACTTAAAGCATATGGTTCTGATGAAGTAGTTAAATACGATATGAAAATGCATAGAGCATTAGAAATTATAAAAGAAAATAATTAATTTAAAAAACTTCATATTATGTGAAGTTTTTTATTTACAATCATAATTATATTTTTAATTTGCATTTTTATATAAGAATGTTATAATAAAACTATGAAAATAGTAAATAATAAGAAAGGTGTAAATATATGAAAAAAACAAATAAAAAAGCAAAAAAATCTAATTTAGTTAAATACATAATTATTATTGTAGTAGCTCTTATATTAATTGTTGCTGGAGTACTATGTTATAAAAAATTCTCAAATAAAAAATATTTTGTTAAAAACACTTACTTTAAATGTATTCCTACAACTAATTTAGATGGTCCAATGACATTTTATCTAAAGTATGACTCTAAGGGAAGATATGTAGAAATCTTATCTATGCCTATATTTGTTGATGCAGGTAAATATGAGAAAAAAGATGGCAAAATAGTTATGCATCACGAATACTATAAATCACCATATAAAGACTATGCAACAAAATCTGAAAAAACATATGAATATGATTATAAAGATGGCGTAATTGTATCTGATGGTTATAAGTGCTCTAAATCTAGTTCAAAAGATTTTAATGAATTAGCTAAAAACGCTGGAATTAAGTCATATGATGATATAAAAAAGATTGTTGAAAAATAAGACTTCACTATTAGTGAAGTTTTTTCAGTTGATAAGTATTTATTGACTAAATAAATGCTTTTAAGTATAATACAAACTTAATTGAAAGGGGATATATTTTAAATATGAACATTAGATATCATAGTGTATGGGATGAAAGTATTGAAAAATGTATTCTCGATACTAAAAATCTTCCATCAGACAAAGAGTTAAATCAATGTTTAGTAAGACACTATAATTTAGATTATGATTTAAATAAATTAATAAATGCTAATGCTATTAGTAAAGAAAAATATGAAAAATATTTAAGACTTAATAATCAAATTCAACAGGCTGTGTGTGATGGTAAAATTGATGCTCCAGATGTATATCAAGAGTATTTGCTAAGATCATGGAATAAGATAATTAGTAACTCAACATATGAAGAGTTAAGAAACATATCAAAAAGAATTTTAACAACAATTAGTGAAGTAGATAATACTGAAGAAGAAAAGAAACAAAAAATATGTTAACTAAAAAAAGTTGACATATTTTTTTGTTAGTGTTATATTTTAAACGAATCTGAATTGGAAAGGAGTGGAAATATGATTTTAGATTTAGTTAAAGTGGTTGGAAATAATAAAGTTGGAAAAGTTGTATTTCCACTTAGTTTTCAAAAATAACTTTAAAAACACATTTTATATATAAATAAATATGGAGGAACTATGAAGAGATTTAAAGAATTCATACCTCTGTGGAAATTTATTAAAGAAGATCGTAAAAGAATAATCTTTTTAATAAGTATTCTTTTTGCTGCGTCGTTATCACAATTATTTACGGGTTATTTAATTGGTTATGCTCTAGAAAGTATAACTAGGAAGAAATTAAATAAAGCAATTATAAGCTTGTTTTTATACTTTTTAAATAGTGTTTTAATAGATGACGGTCTTGGAGTATATACACGTAAAGAACTTGAAAAAATTGAAAGTAAAATATCTAAAAAATTAAGTTATGAATCTTATAATAAAGTATTAAATCTTCCAGCAAATGCCTTTGAAGATATTACATCTGGTGAAATTATTAATAGAGTCTCACAAGATGCTAATTCTTTAACATTTGTTTTTGGAAGAGTTGTAAGAATTGTATCAGCAATAATTACAACATTTATATTATTCTTTTACATTCTATATAATTCATATTTTATGGCAATAGAAATTATATTAATACTTGGTTTACTACTATTATTACTAAAAAAGTATAATCCATTAATGAAAGAAGCACATAAAATAAGAAAAAGAAAACAAGATATTGAGACTTCTTTAGTAACTGAATCTGTAAGAGGTATTAGAGAGATTAAAACACTTGGTATTAAAAAATCTTTACTTAAAGAAGGAGATAAAAATACAAGTGAAATTGATAAAGGTAATATAAGAGAAATCAAATTAAATCGTGATTTTAATATTATAGGTGGTTTTTTAAGAACCTTAATGGAAGTAGGCGTTTTTTTAACTGGAGCTATTCAGTTATACTACGGGCAAATAAGTATAACATTTTTTATAGCTATGACATACTACGTATATAGATATACATGGCTTATGGAAGAAATTAATAATTTTACTATAGAGTATCAAAAGTTAGTTGTTGCTTTATCAAGAGTAAATGATTTACTTTTAAACCGTATATATAGTGATGTTTCTTATGGAAATAAAAATTTAAAAAATACCAAAGGAATCATAGAATTTAAAAATGTTGTATTTGGTTATCCAAATGAAAAAACGACCTTAAAAAACTTTAATTTAACTATTAGACCAAATAAAAAAATCGCTATTGTTGGTAAATCTGGTCAAGGAAAATCTACATTATTCAATTTAATAACAAGAATTTTTGATGTAAATAAGGGTGAGATTTTACTTGATGGGATAAATATTAAAGATTTAAGTGAAAAAAGCTTAAATCAAAATATTTCAATAATAAGACAAGAACCTTTTATTTTTAATAGAACAATTAAAGAAAATTTTAAATTAATTGATGAAAATATCACAATTAATGAAATTAGAAAATATACAAAAATGGCATACCTAGATGATTATATAATGTCACTTCCTAAAAAATATAACACTATTTTAGGCGAAGGTGGGGTAAACTTATCTGGTGGCCAAAAACAAAGACTATCAATAGCAAGAACACTAGCTAAAAAAAGTAAAGTTGTTCTATTTGACGAAGCAACCTCAGCGCTTGATAATAACTCACAAGAATATATTAAAAAATCAATAGATAATTTAGTTGTTGATCACACTGTTGTTATTGTTGCTCATCGTTTATCTACAATTATTGATGCAGATGAAATATATGTTGTAAATGATGGTAAGATTGTTGATAGTGGAACTCATGAAGAATTACTAAAAAAATCTAAAATATATAATGATTTATACTTATCTGAAGATTCAGATTCATAATTTCCAGTGCATTAGCACTGGTTTTTTAATTAATATATGTTATAATAAATAACTAAGAATTAAGGATGTATATTTATGAATAGAAGTGAAGTAGATTACGAAAAATTAAGTCCAATGATGAAACAATATATGGACATCAAAAAAGAATATGAAGAAGAACTTCTGTTTTTTCGTCTTGGTGATTTTTACGAACTTTTCTTTGAAGATGGCATCCTTGCATCAAGAGAGCTTGAACTTACATTAACAGGAAAAAATGCAGGTTTAGAGGAAAGAATACCTATGTGTGGTGTTCCTTTTCACTCTGTATCACCATATATAGAAAAGCTAGTTAATAAAGGATATAAAGTTGCTATTTGCGAGCAGTTAGAAGATCCAAGAAATGTTAAAGGTATGGTTAAAAGAGGAGTAGTTCAAGTTATTAGTAAAGGTACTATTTTTGATTATGAACTACTTAATAAAAATGAATCAAATTATATTGCATCACTTCTTGATTTCAATCATTTATATATCTTAACCTATGCTGATATATCAACTGGTAAATTATGTTCTTTAACACTTGAACATAACTTAGATAGTGTTATTAATGAGGTTTTAAGTTTAAATGTTAGTGAACTTATTTTATCTGATTCATCAGACGTAAATTTAATAAATTTACTTAAAAATCAGTATAATATTAGTTACACTATTTCAAGTGAATATTTAGAAAGTAAAGATTATGAAAAACTACTTGAACCTCTTAAAGATATGCATGCTAAAACCGGAGTTAAGCATCTTTTATATTATCTAATTGTTAAAGAATTAAAGGATTGTTCTCATTTTAATGAAGTAAAAATAATTAATAAAAAAGATGTTTTAAAAATGGATATTCATACGATTAGAAATCTAGAACTTACTGAAACTTTAAGATTAAAAGAAAGAACCAATTCTTTATTGTGGCTTTTAGATAAAACTAAAACTGCAATGGGTTCAAGACTTCTAAGAGAATGGATTATATCACCAATATTAAATAAAGAAGAAATTTTAAAAAGATATGCTGAGATAGAAAAATTTAATACAGAGTTTATTATTAAAGATGAACTAAGAGAAAAATTATCTTTAGTTTATGATATTGAGAGGTTATCAGGTAAAGTAGTAGGTGGACAATTAAATGCAAGAGATCTATTACAGCTTAAAAACTCTTTAAGCGTTCTTCCTGAAATTAAAAACCTATTAATAAATCTAAATCTTGATTATGATATTGATGCTCATGAAGATATATATTTATTACTTGATAAAGCAATATATGAAAATCCACCTGTTGGCATAAAAGAAGGTTATCTAATTAAAGAAGGATATAATGATGAATTAGATGAACTTAAAAAAATAAGATCTGGTGGAAAAGATTTTGTTTCTGAATTTGAAAAAACGGTTAAAGAAGAAACTGGAATTAAAAACTTAAAAGTCGGTTATAACAAAGTATTTGGTTACTATATTGAAGTATCAAAGGGACAAGTAAATCTTGTTAAAGATGAATATAAATGGGATAGAAAACAAACTTTAACAAATTGTGAAAGATTTATATCCCCACTTTTAAAAGAAAAAGAAGCATTAATACTTAATGCTGAAGATAGAATTATTGATTTAGAATATAACTTATTTAACGAAATAAGAGAAGTAATTAAAAAAGAAGTTTTAGGTCTACTTAAAACTGCATCAACACTTGCAAGACTAGATGTTATGCTTTCTCTAAGTGTATGTGCTGATGAATATCATCTTATTAAACCTGAAATATCGAGTGAAAACATTATTAAAATCATTGGAGGTAAACATCCAGTTATTGAAAAAGTATCAAAAGGTAATTATGTTCCAAATGATTGTATAATGGATGAAAACATTAATACCTTATTGATTACTGGACCTAACATGTCAGGTAAATCAACATACATGAGACAACTTGCAATAATAATCATTATGGCTCAAATAGGTTCATATGTGCCAGCTGATGAAGCCATCTTACCAATAATAGATCAAATATTTACAAGAATAGGTGCAAGTGATGATTTGGTTTCAGGCGAATCAACTTTTATGGTTGAAATGAAAGAAGCTCGAAACGCTATATGTAATGCAACTAAAAATAGTTTAATTTTATTTGATGAATTAGGTAGAGGAACTGCAACATTTGATGGTATGAGTCTTGCTAAAGCAATACTTGAATATATAACAACTGAAATAGGTTGTAAAACACTATTTTCTACTCACTATCATGAATTAACCGAAATAGAAAGTTATTATCCTAGCATAAAAAATGTTCATGTAGCTGTTAAAGAGGAAGGTGAAGAAGTAACCTTCTTACATAAAATAAAAAATGGACCAGTTGATAAGTCATATGGTATTCATGTTGCTAAACTTGCCAATATGCCTAAAAAGGTAATTGATAGAGCATCAGTTATATTAAAAGACTATGAAAAAGGTGTAAAAATTGATTCAAGTAGTAAAGTTCAACTTAGTATGTCTTTTGATGAACCTCAAGCTATTACTAGAAGTTTAATTGAAGAAAGATTAAAAGAACTAGATATATTAAATACAACACCTATGGATGCTTTAAATGAATTATATGAATTAAAAGAAATGTTAGATAAATAATTTGACATTTGTTCGATATTTTGTTATAATCAATCTCAATTGTTGGGGGTTATGAATATGAGTAGATACGTAGGTAACCAAGAATTTGATGAAAGATTTTTTAACAATTATATAAAAACAATATTTGGTGAAGCGTTTTCACATTCAAGTTTATCAACTGAGAAACTCTTTTTAGAGTGTAATAAATATGCCCTTCAACTACGAGCTTTTACTTCAAGAGCAAATAGACAGTATTATGACATGATTTTAAATTATGGCAGAAACGATGATATAAAAATTCTCTATGAAAGAAAAGAAGACTTTAAAAACTACTTAAAATATATGAAAGGTATAAGTACTGAAAAATTCTACGATGAAGACAATGAACCGTTACCTTGTTTAGCAGACTTCGACAAGTATTTTCCATATGTCTATAGACCTTTTAGATCAAAATCAGATCTTGATAAAGCAATAGAGAATAACGAAGAACTTTATATGCCATATGAAAAAGAAACAATGGTATCACAAATAGAAGAACTTTATCAAATAATATATAATAAATTACAGGCTGATAAAGTTGCTCATAATCATAAAAGAGATAACCATAAAGCTTTTCTTTACGCATTAGAACAAGAAAAATTAGCTATTCCTGAAATTATAAAAATAAATGAAATAGTTAATGATTCTGATGATATTCATGTTGGTTTTAAAAGCGTTGAAAACACTATTTTAAAGCAAAATGAATTAGGTTTTGAAACATGTCCTAAATCACTAGTTCCTGTTCGAATGCAAGAATTAA
>JAEEGL016723458.1_pt1 | contig 15732 bp, 12 predicted proteins | sample 9134231 | NCBI WGS metagenome assembly JAEEGL01 (sample SAMN16246548, study PRJNA631951) | gut metagenome | biome: gut microbiome; feature: rumen; material: fiber-attached | host: Bos | place: Iran: Karaj | collected 2018-10
AATCCCGGCAGTGCTCTGCGTTTCATACAGGGGAGCGCAGGGAAAAGGACGCTTCCTTCAGCCCTTCCTACGGCTCGACGATCCCCGGCGAAGTCCAGTAAGCCGCCGGCGCCTCGGTCCATTCCGGCATGCCCAGCGCGTCCCTGTTAAAGGCGATCCTGCCGCCGCGCACGGTCAGTTTGCATTCCAAGCGCCAGGGGCCGCGCAGGCGGGCGTTCCCGCAGTCGGCGTAGTCGAAATCACCTTCGTGCAGTTTCAGCACCGCCACGTCCGCGCAGCTGCCGGGAGACAGCGTGCCCAGCTCGGGATGCCCGAACTGCCGCGCCGGCTCGACCGTCGTACGGTTGATCGTCTCCTGAAGAGGCATTCCGATGCACAGGTATTTGGACATGATGTTTAAAAGGTTCAGCGCCGCGCCGTGGATGTTCTCCATGTACAGATCGCTGGACAGCGTGTCCGGCACGAAGCCCTGCCGGTAGGCCAGCACGGCGTTGCGGAACCAGAAACTGCCCGCGCCGTGACCCAGGTCGAAGCGGATGCCCCGCTGCTTCGCTTTCAAAAGAAAATCGCTCACGCGGCCGTTTTCGTCCAGCACGGGGAATTGCTGCGCGTACATGTGCGTGTGCACGTCGCCCGGCCGCATGCGCTCGATCAGGCCCTGATACGGCCGTTCGGGCAGCCAGGGATAGAAGTCGAACATGCAGGGCTTCCTGGCAAGCTCCCCGGCCCGGATCGTCGCGTCCACGCTGGTCCACGGCCTGTGTTCGTCGGTAAAGGGCTTGTGTGTCCAGTAATGGGCCGTTTTGATCGCTACGACGACGTCGCCGTAAGCGCGGGCGATCTCCGCTGCAACGCCGCTGTTGAACTCCTCCGGCTTCTGCTCCGATTCCATGCACACCATGCCGCCCGCCGCGATGTTGATCATCGCCAGCACGCGCACTTCGGAAACGTCGATCACCGTCTCCTTGAAGCGCATGAAGTCGCGCCAGCCGCAGGTGCCCGCGTCGACGACCGTGGTAACGCCGGCCTGCAGCATGTGGGCGTCGGCGTTTATGTTGTACAGCCTGTTCTCGGCCTGCGGAAAGGTGGGATAGACATGGCAGTGGCAGTCGATCAGCCCGGGCGTCACGATAAGTCCGCTTAAGTCGATCGTCTTTGCGGCCTGCCCCTCAAGACGCGGGCCTACGGCGGCGATCTTTCCGTCCCGTATGGCGACGTCGGCGCGCTGATCCAGTCGGTTTGCCGGGTCGATCACCCGCCCGTTTTTCAGCAGGAGGTCATATTGCTTGCCGCTCACGTGCTTCTTTCCTCCGTTCAGTCCTCCGCCTCTACGATCACTTCGAATTCGCAGGCAATGTTGTCGTTGGGCAGGTTGTGGGTGCCCATCACCGTGCGCGCGTGATAGCCGCGCTCTTCCAGCACGTCCATCACCGTATCGGAAAAGCCGTCCATCACGTACTCGAGGTCGTAAAATCCCTCCGCGCAGTTGACCAGCGCGAACACCTTCACGAAGCGCCTGATCTTGTCGAGGCTTCCCAGCGTTTCTTTGAGCGCGCCCAGTATGATGACCGCGCATTCCCTTGCCGCCCGATAGCCCTCCTCGCGCGTTAGGTCCTTGCCGATCCGGCCGCGGAACAACGGTTCGTCCGTGATGGGGTCTTCGGGCCCGTGCCCGGAAACGAAGATCAGGTTGCCCGCTCTTCGCTGCAAAATGATGCCGCGCTTTTTCTTATAGACCGGCTCGATCTCTCTGCCGTCCTCCAGGATGCGGTTGATGCTGTCCATAGCCCGTCCTCCTCACTTGCGAACGCGCACGATGGCTTCCACGGCGATGGGAACGTTCTGCGGCAGCGCGAAAGCGCCCATCGCGCTGCGGGCGTGCTGCCCTCTGCGGCCGAACACCTCCACCATCAGGTCTGAAAACCCGTTCATGACCGCGGGCTGGCTGCTGAAATCCGCCCCGCTGTTGATGAGCCCCAGGGCTTTCACCACGTAATCCACCCGGTCCAGTTCCCCGATGTAATCCTTGATGGTCGCAAGCATGTTCAGTCCGCACAGCCTCGCAGCCTTGTAGGCCGTCTCCACGTCCAGATCGGTGCCCACCTTGCCCGTATACACGGCCTTGCCTTCTCTGTCGACCGGCAGGTGCGCCGACAGGAACAAAAGATCTCCCGTCAGCACGGCGTCCACCGCGCCGGTACCCCGCCGATCCTTGACGGGCAGCGAAATACCCAGCTGTTCCATCCTCTTTCCCGTTTCGCTCATTGCTATACCTCCTTTGCCGTACCGGCATAAATGATCATCTTGCTTACGACGATCTCCGCCTCGTCCGCCGTCAGATTCAGGGGACTTATGAAAACCTCGTTTTCTTTTTCCGACACGCCGATATAGATGCCGTCTTCGAGCATCCTTTTGCGCACGTCGGAAGCCCTGAGCGCGGCGCCGGGCGTAATAAAGACCCGCGGATACGTCTGGCCCACCGGGCCGTAGGGCACGATGCGCGCGTTAAGCCCGGCGTTCTTCAGCCTGCTAAGCATGCGCTCAGCCAGCGCGCGCAGTTCTTTCGCATGGGCGGCGTGATCCAGCCCGACGTACCGTTTCACCGCGGCATACAGCCCGGCTACGGCCTCGCGGGACGTCTTCGAAGAGCGGCAAACGCCGTGGGCCGGCGCGCCGAAGCGCAGGCAATCCCGTATCAGTTCGGCGCGGCCCAGAATCAGCCCGCTGTCCTGCGGCCCGCACAGCGTCTTTCCGCCGCTGAAGATCGCAAGGTCGGCGCCCATACCCGTAAAGCGCCACAGGTTTTCGACCGGCGGCAGCAGCGCGGCCGCGTCCACGACGACGGGCACGCCTTTTTTATGGGCGATTTCGATGACGCTCTCCGGCGCAAGAGAAGCGAATTCGTAGCGGATGTTTGGAAAATAGAACACCGCTGCGGTGTTTTCGTTGATCGCGCCCGCAAGCTCCTCCGGGGTCGTCTCGTCCGCGTCCCCGATCATTACGATCTTCGCGCCCGCCGCAGCGATCGCCTTGTCGTAGGCGTTGTGCTGGCAGCATAAGACGATGACTTCGTTTCGTGAATCCGTCTCGGGCAAACGCATATAGCGGTACGCGTCTCCCCGGGCAAGGCAGACGGCCGTCGCCAGCATAATCGCCCCGGAAGCGCCGTTCGTCACATAGGCCGCTTCGTTTCGCGTAAGAGACGCGATTTTTTCGCCGGTTTTGCGCTGCAGTTCGTCAAAATCGACGAAGTGCGCGGAGATCCGGCGCATCGCTTCCAGAACCTCCGGCGGCATGCGGCTTCCGCCGTAGACCGTATAGGTGTCGTGCGCGTTGATGTAGGGGCGTATGCCCAGTTCTTCGAATATATCCATGTTCGCGCTCCCTCGCTTCTGTCTCCGGCTTACGGATGCGCCTTTATGCTCGCGCCGCCGTCCACGAATACGGTCTGGCCGGTGATGTATTTCGACATGTCGCCCGCCAGAAACAGCGCGGCGTTCGCGATGTCCTCCATCTGCCCGGGCGGGAGAGGCTGCATGCCGTCCAGGAGCCTGAGAAAATCGTCCCGCTCTCTGCCTTCGGGATGGCTTCTGACCTCGTCCTTCATCACGTCGCTCATGATGAGTCCGGGGCAGATCGTATTCACCCGTATGCCGTAAGGCGCGTAATCCAGCGCCATCACGCGGGCGGCGGCGTTCATCGCGCCCTTCGTGGCCGCGTACATGGAATAGCCCGGCATGGAGTACGCGCTGTGAAGGGACGATATGTTGACGATGCTTCCCTGCCTGCGTTCGATCATGCCCGGCAGCACCTTGCGCGCAAAGCGCATGCCGCTGAGATAATTCGTCTCCCACAGGCGCGCCATGGTTTCGTCCGTCCATTCGTGCGCGGGGCCTTTTGCGTTTATTCCCACCGTGCTGACCAGCACGTCGATGCCGCCGGCGTCTGCCAGCATCTCGTCGCACACCCGTTCGGTCGCTTCAGGATCGGACAGATCGAGCGCGTATCCGCGCGACGCGGGAGAGATTTCCCGTATCTCCCGCATGGTCCTTTCCAGCGCTTCTTCGTTTCGGCTGCCGACGTAGACTGCCGCGCCCTGCCGGGCGAAAAGCAGCGCGATGGCCTTTCCGATGCCGCGGCCGCCCGTCGTGATCAGCGCCCGTTTTCCCGCGAGCTGTTTGTTGTAATCCATGCCCATCGCCGCCGTTTCAACGAAAATTCGGAGCTCGTTCCATCCTGTGTGTACACATCGTCCCGCCGTTATTATAGCACATGGCCTTTCCGTTGTAAATCCCGAAGCGACCACGCTTCCAAACGGGAAACCGATAACGCAGATTTGGCTCTGCCGCAAAATGACCGCTCCGACCGGGCTGCCTGTGCGTCGCGCTCTTCCTTTGACTTTGATCTTCGTTTCGCTTAGTCCTGCGATTTGTGCCCGTTTTCCTTATATGGGCAAAGGCGGCAATCCATCGATCAAACGGAGCAGTTTCAGATAGAAATCCCGTATGTCGTGCTTGTGTACGAGGCCGCCCTGCGGCCACATATGATCGCCGTGCAGCGTCGGGAAAACGTTCCACACGCCCGGCGTGACGTTCCCTTCGTTAAGCGGCACTGCCGGAGCGCCGGAAGGAGCCGTCGCGGACACGGTATTGACCAGACCGTCGTTTTCCCGCCAGTCTTCGCCCAGCGGCACACCGCCCGCGCTCTTTCCTTTGTATGCGCCGATCTGTACGGAGCGCATCATAAACAGAGGCTCCATGCCTTTGTCAGGTCTGTGGGTGCCGTCCTTCTCCCGGTGCGTGAAGCTGCACGGGACCGAAAAATAGTACACGTGCGGAAGCGTCGTGAGGCGTCCGTTCATGGCAAGGGCGTTGTCGACGTGCATATCGAAACCTGCGTAGTCCCGCTTCGGTTTTGTGCCCAGCGACATCAGGCGGGCAAGTCCCTTGCTCCACCGGGGGACCTTCACGCTCGCCGGATCGAAGGCAGGGTCGGAAAACATATCGTACGCGGTCGTTCCGTTCATCGGGGAAGCCAGCGCCACGACGCTGTGGATCCTGCTTCCCATGCCGCCCAGGAAAACCGGACTGTCCGCGCCCGCTTCCTTTTCCTCGCTGTCCCCGTGCGCCAGCAGCTCGGACAAAAGCCTGACCGTCGCACCGCCGAAGGAATGCCCCAAAAGCACAAGACACACGGTATCGTCCCATTTCGGGATCAGCGGGCAGTCTGAAAAATCCCGGCCGAAGCAGCCGTGCCGGTATTTCGCGCTGTGCGCTCTTCCGTAGTCCACACGGGAGCCGGAAATCTGCGCGTACAGCTCGCAAGCCCTGTCCCACGCGCTGCCGGTCGGCGCGACGGAAGCGGCATGGCAGTCAAAGCCCTGTCCCCGAAGCCAGGCCATCAGATCTCCGCCGCGCATGCCCCAATAGGGCATCAGCCGATAGGCGGCGTCGTAGCTGCCCCAGCCTGACAGGCCGTGCACAAAGATGAAAGTAAGCTTACTCATACGCCCTCACAAAGCGGCAGTCGAAGGAATTATTCCTCCTTTGGAAGTTTGGGCACCTTCACGGGAGAAAGGAAGGCCCTGATGCCCTTGAACAGATGCCCGTTGGCCAGGTGGACGAAGCCCTCCGCGACGTTCCACGGAAGCTTTTTGCCCATCGCCATCGACATTGCGCGGGGGCAATTGCTCTCGATGATCCGCTTCAGAAAGAGCGCGCCCTTGAGCGCATTCTCTTTTCCGGGTCCTTCGGGCATCTTATTTGCGCTTTTGATCTGTTTATTGGCTACGGAAAGGACCGAAGCGTAAATGATGCGTCCAAGAAAAGTCTGCCTAAAATCCGTAAACCGCGAATCCATGGTGATGGGCCAACTTGCGGGCAGCGGCGGCACCGCGTAAGTATCGGGATACGCCGTTTCGTCTTCCGCTTCCGGGGTGATCGTGACTGTCCGACTTTCGCCCGGCTTCAGATATACCTTCCGAAAGCCCTTCAGCTCCCCGTCTATATACAATTGCGCCACCTCGCCGCCATAGCGGGAGCCGGTGTTCGTTATGGTCTGCGTGTACTTGTTCCCCGTGTTTTGCCACGGACTGTGTTCAAACGTCGTATAGCTGAGCCCGTGGCCGAAGGGATAGCGCACCGGAACATTGTGCTTTTGATAGTACCGGTAGCCCACCTCCGTGCCTTCGGCGTACACTTCCTGAACGGTCTTGCCGAAGGTGTCGGAACAGGGAACGTCCCCGTACGTGAGGGGCCAGGTCTCAGCTAACTTCCCGCAGGGGTTCTTTTCCCCGAACAGCAGCTGCGCCGCGGCCTCGCCGCCGTTTTGCCCCGGAAGGAACATGTTGAGGATAGCGCTGACCTTGTCGCTGAAGGGAAGCTCAACAACGGAGCCGCCAAACAGCACCACGACGACCTTTTTCCCGGAAGAAACCATATCGTCGATCAGCTTAAGCTGCTTATCCGGCAGGCGCATGTTTTCGCGGTCACAGCCTTCGGATTCATATTCGTCGGTCAGCCCCGCAAACACCAATACGGTATCCGCTTCTTCGAGCGGCAGGCTTTTGACGCCCCTCTTTTCAAACGCGCCTTTCGGCGTGGTGACCTGCGTCGGGTTGATCATGGAACTGCCGGCGCCCTGATAGCGCATGTTTTCGTACAGTTCGCCCGCGACGTACAGTTTTTCCCTGCCGCTTAGCGGAAGCACGCCGTCGTTCTTCATCAGCACGGCGCAGTCCGCCGCGATCTCGCCCGCCAGCGCGTGGTGCTTTTCCCAGTCCACGGGCGTTTGGCCCGCGGGCTTTACGTACCGATCGATCCAGCTGAGGATGTTTCGGCAGGCACTGTCCAAATCGTCCGTCGGAAGCGAGCCGTCCTTTACGGCGTCCAGTATCCTGCGGCGGCAGATGGGGGTATCGCCGGGCATTTCCAGGTCGAGGCCGGCTTTTACGCCGCTTGCACGGTCATTCGCAGCGCCCCAGTCCGTCATCGTCACGCCGTCAAAGCCCCATTCCCTGCGCAGCACGTCGCTGAGCAGCCATTTGTTTTCGGAACAGTATACGCCGTTTATGCGGTTGTACGCGCACATGACCGCGGCGGGACGCGCGTGCTTTACGATGTATTCAAAGGGCCTGAGATAGATCCTTCGCATGGTGTTCTCGGACGCCACGGAGTTTCCCATAAAGCGATAGTTTTCGCTGTTGTTGAGCGCGAAGTGCTTTATGCACACGCCGACGCCTTGGCTCTGCACGCCCTCCGCTTCGGCGGCGCCCATCGCGCCGGCCAGATACGGGTCTTCCGAAAAGTATTCGAAATTGCGGCCGCACAGCGGGTTGCGCTTGATGTTCACGCCGGGGCCGAGCAGCGTATGCACGCCGTAATGGCGGCATTCCCTGCCGATGGCTTCTCCCATTTTGCGCAGGTTTTCGGTATTCCAGCCGGACGCCGTCGTCACGGCGGTGGGGAAAGCGGTCGCGGGTTCGCTGCTTGAAAAACCGTTGTCGCCGGAGCTCTTCTGCTTGCGAAGGCCGTGCGGGCCGTCCGACATGCACAGCGAAGGGATTCCGAGCCGGGGGATCGGATTTGTGTACATGAAATCCGTTCCGGAAACCAGCGCCGCTTTCTCCTCGACCGTCATTTGTCTGAGCAACTCTTCAATTTCCATGGAAAACCTCCTTACGCGCCGCCCGGATCGCCTGAAAACCTGACCAATATCGGAACAAAGAATGACGCACTGCTATTCTACCATAAAGCGCGCTGCAAGTCCAGCTTTCGTCGTCCGGATTTGTTTCGGGAGCGTTTTTGAATAAGAACTGCGTTACGGCGGAACAAAAACGCGCGCTGTTTCGCCAAACATTTTGTAAGAAATTAAGGACGTACGAGGTGAAACGGCATGTTTACCGAAAAGTCTTTCATAAAACCCGGCCTGTCCCTGCTTTTGCTGCTTATGCTGATCGCGCTTGTGCTTCCGGCGCGTGCCGAGGACGATCTGAACGCGGAAGGGCGGCTTGCGGTCTACGACAGAAACAGCGAAAAGCGCTTAAGAACGCTTCCTTCCACGAGCGCGTCCCTGGACGAGATCGCTTCGAACGAGTACATCTCCTTCGAGTTTGCGCTGCACAGCAGTAAGCGCGTCGCGATCAAAAGCCTTTACGCCCGCATAAACGACGGCGAAAAGCTCGCCTGGAGCGCTTTCACGATCGAAGCCGGCTCAACGGTCAACTGCCATATCTATCACATGCATATGCTGAAGCTCGAGCCCGGCACATACAGGGTGACGTTCTATGTCAACGAGCAGCCCGTCACGACGAGTTATCTTACGCTCACGAGCGGAAAACTCTGGAGAAGTGCGATGAATCTGCCCGCGCAGAGTGAAGCTTCGCGCACGGACCTTAAGAAGAGATCGCCCTATATCGTCTGCTATCCCGACTTCAAGGGGCTGGACGGCTACACGCAGTACGCAGTCGACTGCAAGACGGACCATCAGCCCAAAGGCACCTATCTGTGCTGCGCCAACTTCAATCTGTACAGCGATTCCTTTCAAAAGCAGTATTCCAAAGTGTACAACGACTGCGACTACAGCGGCAAAATGCTCGCCTATTCCGGCTTTCAGGTGATCTACGACGGAACGAAGGTGGCCATCATGTCCGTGTGGAACCTGTACTACACGGACAAAAGCGGACACAGCGGCGTCATCCGCCCCGAGCTCGTCTACAGCAGCGACCTGTACGACGAGTACGAATTCGACGGCGAAGGGACCGGCTACCACTGCTCCGTGAGATACGACTGGCAAAAAGGGCATTCGTACAGGACGCTTTTGCAGCTGGGCTACAGCAGCCAAACCGGCACCGACCACCTCTCCATGTGGGTGTGCGACCTGGAAAACGGACAGCGCTGGAAGCTGCTGATGGAGTACGACCTGAAAATTGCCGGCGCCCGTATGCTGAACGCCTGTGCGTTCCTCGAAAACTATATGCCATCGACGGCCGCCGAAGTGCGCTCCATGGAGCTTACGAACTTTCGGGCTTATTCGCGCAGCGGCCGATGGGTGAGCACGGCAAAAGCGACCTTCACGACGAGCTACGATTATCCCGGCAGCTTCAATTACGGCGTAAACGGCAATTCTTTCTGGGCGATCACGTGCGGCCTTCCCGGCAGATGCGTAAACCCGCAGAAAAACAAAGCCTTCACCGCCGCTTACTGTGAGAGCGGTTCCCCGTTCTGAAACGGACGAAATAAGACAGGCCCCGGCCGCGCCCGAAAAAGGCGTTCGGTCCAGGGCTTTTTCATGCCGTCGGATCAAAAAAGGATTTCTTCGGAAAATCTCATTTTCGCATTGACAAAAGGATGGGGGAGCGGTATAATACAGCTGTAGTTTAGCGTTAAACCTAACGAAAAGTACGGAAGTGTGAACGAGGAGGTAGAACAATGAGCAAGCTGTCAAGGACGTTTGCACTGCTTCTTGCCCTGTGCATGCTGGCGGGCGTTTCCTTTGCCTTCGCAGAAGAAGTGATCGACGCGGATCTGACCTGTACGATCACGCTGGGAAACTGGCCGGCGGATACGGCGCCGGAAGCCGAGAAGGAGCTCTTTGAAGGATACAGGCGGACCATGGCCAAACAGTATCCGAACGTTACGCTGGTGCCGGATTACTACTCCTACACCCTGAGCAATTACGTGCCCATGGCCAAGGGCGGCACGGCCCCCAGCATCTTCCAGCCGCCGTTTACCGATCCGCAGCTTCTGATCAGCCAGAATCTGGTGGGCGACGTCACCGACGCGCTGGAGGAATTCGGTGTATTGGATCAGTTCAGCCCCTCTTATATGGAGATGCTCTCCGACGACAGCGGCCGCATCTTCGGTCTGCCCCGCGACGGGTACGTGCTGGGCATGCACATCAACCTGCAGCTGTTCCGCGAAGCCGGGCTCGTCGACGAAAACGGCCTGCCGCTCTACCCCAAGACCCTTGATGAACTCGCCGAGTACGGCCGCATCATCCGCGAAGAGACGGGCAAGGCCGGTCTGGTCTTCCCGGCCAGCGAGACCTACGGCGGCTGGCTCTTTACGAACATCGCGTGGAACTTCGGCTGCGTGGGCGAAAGCGCGCTGGAGTATCAGGACGCGGACGGCCGCTGGGTTTGCAACTTCACCTCTCCCGAATGCATCGCGGCCATGGAATACATGCGCGATCTGCGCTGGGAATACGACATACTGAACGTCGACGCCACCACGACCGACTGGGCCGGCGCGCACTCCCTTCTGGGCACGGGCGAGGCGGCGATGAACTTCGCCGCGGACGATTCCGTGGATCAGCCCACGGCCAATAAAGGTCTGCCCGTGGAAGACTTCGCGCTGATCCCCTTCCCCGCAGGACCCGAAGGCCGCTATGCGCTGGCGGGCGGCACCTGCTACATGTTCGCGCCGGACATCAGCTACGAACAGTCCATCGCCCTGATGGCCTACCTCAAGATCCTGGGCAAGCTGCCCTTCCTGGACGAGGACATCATCCAGGGCATGCGCGCGGACTACGCCGCCAAGCGCGACCGCGGCGCACCCGTTTTGCCCGCCATCAGCGCCTGGAACGACGAGGCCTACAACGCCGCCAAGCAGGAGATCGTGGACGAATTCTGCAACGTCGACATGCGCCTGTACGCGGATTTCTTCGATTCCATCTCCGAGGGCACCATCACCCTCAAATCCGAGGAACCCGTGTTTGCCCAGCAGCTGTATCGCGAGCTCACGGCGGTGATCCAGCGCGTGATCACCAAAGAGGGCGCCGACATCGAAAAAGCGCTGCGCAAGGCGGAAGAATCCTTCCAGGAATACCTGGACGACGAAATCAACGATTATTGACGTGAAAGAGACGAAAAGCATGCCGGTCACACGAAAAAAGCCGGCATGCTTTTCTTGAAACCCATTTGGCCGGAGGTGTTTTTTGATGGCCCAAAGCAAGACCCAGCCGAAAGGCCACGCGAAGCTGCGCGGCAATATCGGGTCCTGGCTGATCATGCTGCCGGGATTGCTGCTGATGACGTTTTTCGTATGGGAGCCGCTGCTCGAGAGCATACAGATGAGCCTGTACAGGACCCGAAACGTGGAACTGGAGAACTTCGTAGGTCTGGACAACTTCGTCAGCGTCATCGGGAAGGACGACTTTTTGCAGGCGCTGCTCAACACGTTCTCCTACACCCTTTGGTCGCTCGTTATCGGCTTCGTGCTGCCGATATTCCTTGCGATGATCATAGGGGAGACGACCCGCGCAAAGGGCTTTTTCAGAACGGCGGTCTATCTTCCCAATATGCTGCCGGGCCTTGCGGTCATCATTCTCTGGTCCGCATTCTTTTCAGGCTCGGAGTCGGGCGTTTTGAACATACTGCTCAAGAGGCTGGGCGTGCCCGCGCAGTCGTATCTGACGAATTCGAAATGGGTCATTCCCATCATCATATCGATCGCCACCTGGAAGGGCGCGGGCGCGACGGCGCTGATCTACATGGCCGGCATGGCCGGCATAAGCCCGGAGCTGTACGAAGCGGCCGCCATAGACGGCGCGTCCGTCTGGAAAAGGGTGATCCACATCACGCTCCCCGCGATCCGCAAGCTCGCGGCCACGCTGCTGATCTTGCAGATCATTTCGGTGTTCCAGATCATGTACGAGCCCATGGTTCTTACCAAGGGCGGACCGGACAACGCCTCGCTTTCGCTGATGCAGCTGATGTGGCAGTACGCCTTCGGCGGCGCGATGAATTACGGTAAGGCCTCGGCGGTGGCGGTGATCGTCACGCTGATACTGCTCGTGATGACGGCGATTTATTCCTATTTCAATCGCAAAGAGTCCGATTGGGATTGAGAGGGGGCGCTTGCATGAAAAAGATACAGCATACCGGTGTGATCAGGGAATACGATCTGCACTCGGCCTCGGTAAAGCTCGGCTACGCGGGGATACTGCTTTTGTGCGCCCTCGTGGTCGTCGTCGCGGTCTTTCCGCTGCTCTGGGTCACGCTTGCGGGCTTTAAGGACTTAAAGGAGTTTTTGTCCAGCACGTCGATCCTGCCTGCCTCCCTGAGCCCCAAACCCTTCGTAAACACCTGGAAACAGCTGGCGATCTCCAGAAACTATCTGAATTCGCTTTTTTCCGTGGCTGGCAGCGTGCTAAGCGCCTTGGTCTTCAACGGGCTGCTGGGCTACGGCATAGGGATCCTCAAGCCCAAGGGACACGGCGCGGTGAAAAAGCTGATCATGCTTTCACTGCTCATGCCGCCTACGATCAGCATCGTTCCGCTGTTCATGAACATTCAGAACATACACCTCGGCAACTCGTTTTTGCCGCTTTGGCTCTCGTTCGGGGCAAACGCGATGTACGTGATACTGTTCGTGCAGTTTTTTGAGTCCCTGCCCGCCTCCATCATCGAGGCCAGCCGCATCGACGGGGCAAGCCGCCTGCAGGCGTTCTTCCGCATCGTGCTGCCGATGTCCAAACCCATCTGCGCAGTGGTGTCGATCTTCGCGATCAACGCCGCTTGGTCAGACTTCCTGCTGCCGTACCTCGTGCTCCGCGGCCCGGACAAGCAGACCGTCATGGTGAGGCTGTTCGTGTTCAGTACAGAACAGACGGTGAACGCCGACGCACTGATGCGCTCGGTGGTGTTTGCGATGGTGCCGCCCATCATACTGTTCTTCATTTTCCAAAAGCAGCTGACGGAAAACACCGTCTCCGTCGGCGTCAAAGGCTGATACGATTAAAGGAAGGCGCAATATGGCAAAGATCGCTGATATTTATTTCAAAGTCAATCCCTGGAAGATCGTCGAAAAAGGCTTCGATCCGGCGTACGGCAGGGTCAGTGAATCCGTATTCTCCCTGGCCAACGAGACGATGGGCGTGCGCGGAAGCTTCGACGAGGGCGGGTCGGTCGACAGCCTGAGGGGCTTTTATGTAAACGGCGTCTACGACATTGAAAACCTGAACAAATCCTACCGCGGGATCGTCGACCATACCCACTTCATGATCCCTGCGGCGGACTGGCTGCGGACGCAGATCACGCTGGATGGCGAAAAACTGGATCTGGGAAAAGTTTCTTTCCGTGACTTCGAGCGCACGCTGGACATGAGGGAAGGCACGCTCACGCGTTCTTTCGTATGGAAGACGGCCCCGGGCAAGGAAGTCCGCCTGACTTTCCTGCGCTTTTTGGATATGATTCGCCGCGAGCGCGCCTACCAGCGCATAACGCTGGAGGCTATGAATTTCACCGGAGAGATCGCGCTTTCCTGCGGCCTGTCCTTTGACACCCTTCACGAAGGCTACAAAAAATGCTTCTGGACGGACACCCGTACGGAAACGGAACCCGGAAAGATCGAGATGCAGTCCCGAACGACGCTGTCGGGGCAGGAAGTCTATGCGGCCGTCGCGCTCGGCGAAGCGGGCGAGTCTGCCGATGCTTGCGGCGAAAAGACCGCCGACATCAACATGACCCTGCTTTTGAGACAGGGTCAGGCCCGCCACATCGATAAAAAAGCCGTGCTGCTCTTTAACGGGAAAACCGGAGAGGCGCTTTGGTCGGACGGCGCTGCGGCGCTTGCGGAAACGCAGCGCGTTTCGCTTGACGACGCGCTGAAGGCGCAAAGGGAATACTGGGACGCGTGGTGGGCCACGTCCGACATACAGATCGAGGCGTCGGACGGCGGGGACATGGAAGCCGTCGCCGCGGAACAGCAGGGCATCCGCTTTTGCAGCTTCCAGCTCGCGCAGACCTACAACGGCGGCAGCAAGCGCCACAACATCGGCGCCAAGGGCATGACGGGCGAAGCGTACAACGGGCACGCTTTCTGGGACACGGAATCCTGCTGCCTGCCGTTCTACCTTTTTACCAACCCGCAGGCCGCGCGGGACCTGCTTTTGTTCCGCTACAACACGCTGCCAAGGGCACTGGAGCGCGCGGGCATGCTGGACTGCAAGGGGGCCTGCTATCCCATCGCGACACTGAACGGCGAAGAGGGCTGCGCCCTCTGGCAGCACGCAAGCCTTCAGCTGCAGCCCAGCACCGCCGTGGCCTACGGCATCTGGCACTACGTGCATTTGACCAGGGACGAGGCGTTTTTGTGGGAATACGGCGCGGAAATGCTGCTTCAGATCGCCCGATTCCTCTTCAGCCGCGCGGCAAAGAGCGGCAAAAGCGGAAAATACGGCTTCTACGGCGTCATGGGCCCGGACGAATTCCACATGATGGTGAACAACAACGCCTACACCAATTATATGGGAAAACGCTCCCTCACCTATGCGGCGGAGACGCTGATAAGGATGCGCGATCTGCAGTCGGAGGCCTTCGCGGCGCTTAGCGAAAAGACGGCTCTTTTACCCGAAGAGATCGCCGCGTGGCAGGACATGGCGGACAATATGTACATCCCCTGCGGCGAAAACGGCCTGATCGAACAGCACGATGGCTATTTCGACCTGCCGCATACCGAGATAAGCGAAATCCCCGTAAGCGAATTTCCGCTGTACGAGCACTGGTCTTACGACAGGATCTATCGCACGGACATGATCAAGCAGCCGGACGTGCTGATGATACTGTACCTGTATAACTCCTCCTTCAGCGAGGAAGTCAAGCGCACGAACTACGATTTTTATCAGCCGCGCACGATCCACGAATCCTCGCTGTCGCCGGCGATCCATTCGATCCTCGCGGCGGAGATAGGCAATATGGACGACGCGGTTCGCTTCTTCGGCTACGCGACCCGTCTGGACCTGGACAACTACAACCGCAATACCCGCGAAGGTCTGCACATAACCAGCATCGCGATGGCCTGGGCCAACATCGTCTACGGCTTTGCGGGCCTGCGCGGCGACACGCAGACGCTGCGCTTTGCCCCGCGGCTGCCCGCGCGCTGGAAAAAGCTTTCCTTCTCGGTCCTGTACCGCGCTCGCGTGATCCGCGTTGACATGGAGACCGCGGGCACCTTCTTCCGGCTCGTGAAGGGAGAAGCGCTGCCTGTGGACGTTTACGGCGAAAATTATTCGCTCGCGGACGAACTGTTCGTTCCCGCGATCTGAAAAAAGGAGGGCCGGCATGGATACGTGGCGACTTAAGAAAACGGGATTCGATCTCACCGAAGCGGCCCGCGACGGCAACCGTTTCCTTTGTGCAAACGGCTACATGGGCCTGCGCGGAACGGTCGAAGAGGCGGATTTGGCGCAGTTTCCGGCGATCACGCTGGCAAACGTGTACGATCGCTGCGGCGACCGCTGGCGCGAACCGGTCAACGCCCCGAACTGCCTGTTCGTCCGCCTGTTCCTGAACGGCCGCGCTCTGAAGCTGAAAGACAAGCAGACGGAAGGCCACAGCGCCGAAATCGACTACCGCCACGGAATCTATCGCAGGGAGACGGATTTCGGTTCTTTGCGCATCGGCAGCGAGCGCTTCGCCTCGATGGCCGAGATCCACTTGCTGGCAGACAGGCTGCGCCTCGAAATCGAAGAGGACGGCGAACTTGAGATCCTTACGGGCGTCACTACCGTGATCTGGGATATCAACGGCCCGCACCTGTACGGCGCCGCCTTTACGGCGGGGGAGGCGCTTTCCTGCCGTGCGGTCACGGGAGAAAAAGGCACTGTCGTCGCCGCGGCGCAATGCGTACAAGCGGACTTCGATGCCGATGAAAGCTTCCGACAGGAGGACGGCTGCCTGTACCGCGTGCTTGTGCGCAGGGTCAAAAAGGGCGAAAAGCTGACGCTCAGCGT
>JAEEGL011184386.1_pt1 | contig 15731 bp, 11 predicted proteins | sample 9134231 | NCBI WGS metagenome assembly JAEEGL01 (sample SAMN16246548, study PRJNA631951) | gut metagenome | biome: gut microbiome; feature: rumen; material: fiber-attached | host: Bos | place: Iran: Karaj | collected 2018-10
CAAATAAACTTTTTCGCAAAAAAACGGCCAAATGTTTGGCAGTTCGGAAGAAAATGACTACCTTTGCACCCGCAAAACAAGATGGTGCCTGTAGTTCAGTTGGTTAGAATATTGGATTGTGGTTCCAAGGGTCGACGGTTCGAACCCGTCCAGGCACCCAGAGTTAAGTAGTTGGCAATCAGATGATTGCCAATTATTATTTTAGGCAAGTTTTGCCTGATAAGAACAGAATACTGGGCGATGAAGCGCAAGAAGACAGACAATATATCATATATAGCACCTGACGGCAAGAAATTCAGGGACTTAAAAGAATATATGGACTATACCGCTACCAAGTTCCATGACGGGAAGGTGGTTCCGGGTTCTGTTGCTCAGTTGTTCAAGTCGCTTCGCAGATATCAGGACACAGATTATGTTCATGCCATCGTCAGCATCAAGGATGAAAAGGGAAACTTCTCAGTACAGTGTTTCCATACGATGCCTATAGATAATATCGTTGCTCCCTACACGGATGTCAAGCAGTTGAGCCAGGATCAGAAATACATGAGATCGACGATTGCTGACATGAAGAGAGTTCTGGAGAAGTATTGGGATTGCCAGTGTACGGCCACTGTCATTGTATCTCCTGATATCGAGTTCAAGAGCAGCCAGACGTTTATGATGGTGAATGGCTACATCCTGAAATCGGACACAGAAAAAGGGAGCAAACATGCCCCCTTGAAACTTCCGACTACCAATTAGATGGTTTATTTCTTTTCCTCTACGATGTCCGGTCTCTTGGCTCTATTGTAATTGTCGGGATATTGCTGATGCATCTCGTCCAACTTGCGGTTGATCTCACCTTCAAGTGTCTGAACAGTGTAGAACCAGTCCTTTGGAATAGGGCCAAGCTGGCTACGCTGAAAACCAAAGCCGCTGTCTGTGACGGCAGTGACCAGTACCCTGAGTTTAGGTTTGTTGAAAAACCAAGAGAGACTCCACACATCGTCAACGATACGGGTAATCAGCGTTTGATTAAATGCACTGGGCTTGCCGTCATCACCGTCTGATTCATACAATTCGTCATCCTCGCCAACAAAGAAGAAACGTCTGGGTATGTAATAGCTACCCCAGTCAGCATCCATTCTGAAACGTTTCTCACCGAGTTTGTCGATGCCGATAACGATATTGTCAGGAAGCTCCTCTGCTGAATCTCTGGATTTTCGGTTGGAAACGGTGATTCCGTGTCGTTCCAAGTCCTGAAGCTGCATCTCATATTCACAGTCATGTTCACGGGCGTTGTAGTCAGCGGCCTCTCTGAGAGCAGCCAAGGGGATGGTATCTCCTTTCTTGCCGACAATCAGACGCTCGATACCGTCAGAAATCTCTTTGCCATCGAACACACGCCAGTCATCATCAACGATCGGGAACGTGATAAACTTGTCACAATAGTATTTCTTACGATCCTCATCAGTGGCTTCACAAATCAGCACGCCTTTCAGGTCGTAGAAGAAAGAGCCAAGTCTGATTACCTTCTGTTCGCTCTCCAGATTCACTTCAAAACCCTCATGAGAAGGTTCATACTGGGTCATATACACCTGATTCATGCTGTCGTTGATGACAATATGTTCGGCATCCTTGGGCTTAATCTCATGTGGAATGGGCTCTTCGAGGAAGAAGGGATTGGAAACCGTGAATTTCAATGCCCAGTCATCCTGACCAAACCATTCCTTTGACATGACGCTACAGCAGCGAATATAGGGGTATTTCTTCAATTCTGCCTCAATGAGCTTTATCAGCCGTTCTTCGCTGAGTGAGATTTCCTTTGTCTTGTACGGGATGTTCTCGAATGCAGCCTTTGTCCTTTCGTCTGTATTCTTCAGATAGTATGTAAGCAGATATGTCTTCTCTTTTTTCATCTTTAATTCGCAGTGTTACTTTCCTCAATTCCGTTTTTGCATTCTTTCATTGTGCTGACGATGTGGTTGAAAATCACATTCACACACTTTTCTGTCTCTGCCTCTGACCATCCATTGGTCATCGTCGCTAAATGTGCAGCTAACACATCCGAGAGTGCCTTGACAATCTGTGTAAGATCAACAGGATTCTCAGACTTCATGCAAAAATCCACTATCACTTTGGTAATCAGAGCTGATATGATCTCAGACTGATTTGAGGTCTCTTCATTATGTTTATCTTTCATATTTCACAATCTTTTTAAATCCGACATGCCTTTACCGTGAAGGCTGATAATAGAAATGCAAAGGTACGAATATTCCACGTAATAAATGCAGAACGGGATATAGACTTAACAATATTTAGATGCAAAGAAAAGATAGAAGTAATGCTGCTATGGATGCTTGCATTAACATAAACTCCGTTAAATCATAATGAGGAATATGGTGACAACTGCGATTTTTTGGTCTATTTTTCGTATCTTTGCAATCTGATTCCTGAATTGGGGCTGATATATAACCAAGAATTGAGATTTTCAACATAATAAAAAAGGATATGGAACAAAAGAAACAATTGCCGAGGGATGTCTACAGAGCGGATGGCATCTACGAGTTTAAAGTGAGAAAACTGTTTGCGACCTATTGCGAGGTCATCGACGAGTCTACGGGTATCACCACCTACCTGCACGGAACGGGGAGCCTGAAGCTGTTCAAAGGGCAGACGGTCAAATGTAGGGTTCTGTCGGTAAAGGAAAAGCATCCCAGGATAGAATTGGTGGACATCAGTGAGCTTTGGCAGAACAAAGAGAGTTTAACAGAGGAGAAACTGACGAATCTACTGGCCAGGAGGGAACTGTCATGGAATACTAAAGAGTTCACAAAACTAATCCTGACTGAGGAAAGAGAAAAAACATTCGAGTCACAATGCCACAGGTGGATTCAGAACCTACTAAACAAAAAGATAGACCTTACTACCGTCAGGCTGGACTGCTCTGACATACTTGAATTATCAGAACTGCTTGATCTGTGTGCCGACGGCGAAAGGGAATATTATCAGGAAAGACTAACGCTGCTGATAGAACAACTGGGTTATTACATCAAGGCAGCGGAACTGATAGAGAACGAGCACGACCCAAACGCAACAGAGACTCCCACGAATTTCATCAACAGCCTGTTTAATAAACTGCAGGTGTCGGGATTCGTATATCATCCTATCAAGAACTTCAATATCCTATCGAGCCTGTTTCTGAGGAGACCGGAGCTGATGAACGGCAGAATCAAGGAACTGCTTGACATCATCTGCCAAAGGAACATGGAGGGATGGAAGAAAGAACCATTCAACAGTGCCATCATCAAACTTCTGGAACTGTATATCCGCGAATGCGACGGCAGGATAGACAAGACGAAGGACAATCTGGAGCTGATTAAGAACAATGAACAGGCTCTGGCCCTTCAGCTGCTGCTTTTACAGAACTCTCCTGATACTTCGATTGCCGACTATAGGCTGAATACGGCACGATTATGTACCATATCGTCGTATCTATATCCCCTACATCCTGACTGGCTTATTGATCTGGCATACCACTTCCTGTTCCATTCGAATGCGAGGTTGATGAACTATACAATGGATAAGGTTGAGCTATTACCTCATTACATTGCCAGCCTTTATCCCTGTGGTGCCATTGACACGATGAACTCCTTTACTCGCAACAATGCCAAGTTACAGGTCTCGGCAGAGGGTATTCAGCTGTTGTCATATAGTGCGATGACGAACCCTTACCCCGTATTCCCGAAAAATCTGGGACTGTGGCAGGGAATGCAGGTAATGCTGGGATCGAAGCCGAGCATAAACCTGGCTACTGCAAAGCCTAACGACCTGACACCATACCAGAAGGTGTGGGACGAGATAGAGAATGAGCTGTTCAATATGAGTCAGGTAGTGACTACCACCACGACAAAGAACAAGAAGAAACATAAGAACGGTGAACTTGTAAGAATCAGCTTTATCAGCCAGGATTCTCACGACAGGAATAAATACTACTGTCAGATAGAGGATGAAATCGGCGGAGAGGGCTTTATCACCATTAACGACATCGTACCATATACCATCAGCACATCGTTGCGCCACTTCCTGGCATCCGACGGTAGCAGGTATGTATTTGAGGCAAGGATTATCGATGATAATGCCGATTACTATCACTTCTCAATGCTGAAGGAGATCAAGGATGCTGCCTTGGAATACTACACCTACGACGAGGATATTATCTGCTCTGTGGGAGGAAGTCCCAGCAATGGCGGTGGGGCGCCAGTCGTATCAAAGGAAGGTATCAGTGTAAGTATCAGAAATGCAGCAGAATTTGAGGAAATAGGCAAGAACACGATCGTCAGCTGCCGTCTGATTGGAAGAGGATCTGGCACTTTCCATATCTCCTGTGAGATGAACGAGGTGACAGCCTACGATTTCGACATGAACAGTGCCTTCCGAATCCTCATGGAGGACTATGCCGTTGACAAGATCAGCGAGAGCATCAGCGAACAGGAGGAAGAGGATATTCTGGAGAGTGACCGTGTGCTGGATGAGAGCTACGTTCGCGAGGTTATCTTCCTGATTGACCGAATGGCGTTGATAGACAAGGACTATGTGAAAGCCTATAACTATTTGGCTTTTGCCCGTACCCTGTCGATGCTGATTGGTTGGGAGTCACAGGCTGCCTACTATAAAGGAAGAATGGATATCATCACCATGCTCCATTACTTCGCCCGTAATTCGAAGGTGGATGAAGACAAGTTGGAGCAGCTGGAGAACGTCAATTCGGAACTCTTCTCGAACAATGTCATCCTGCGCGACAGATTCATGCAGCTACAGGCCGTCAGTTTCCTCGACAAGCCTGAGCATAATGCCGAACTTTTCGAACTGACTAAAGGCAGTCAAACCATTAGCGAACTGGCCTCTTTGGTGTTGGCCTACAATATTACCAAGGCAAGCAAGATGGAAAGTACGGCAACGGACATCCACAACCGTATTAAACAACAGCTGAATCTGAAAGGCTTTGAGACAGGTCTGAAGTTGTATGGTACTGGAGAGGAAACCACAGACACAGAATATAAGACAAGTATTGTGTTCCCTGCAGGTGGTAAAACCAGTACGCCGAACCCTGAGAAACAGATGGAGGAAATCCTGAAGGTGATTGACTCGTTCCTGAATACCGCTGGTGGAACCTTGTATGTCGGCGTAAACAACTATGGCCTTGGAACCGGTGTGGAGGAAGACCTGAATACCAATATTTATTATGGTGACAAGGATAAGTATTTGCGTGCCATACCCGATGCCATGTCGCTGAAATGGGGCAACAGCCTTGCAGCGACATATATTGAGGACATACGATTCGACGATGCTAACAATGACAAGGATATTCTGATTGTAAAGATACGCCCGCATCAGGCAGGTGTGCCTATCGACGGCAACTGGTATGTACGTGTGGGTAGCAGCAAGCGTAAGCTGACTAAGGAAGAGTTTGACGAATATCAGCGGCTGAATCGTAAACTGCCAGAGCAGATTAAGGAGGAGAAAGCGACTGTTGGCAATGCGCAGTTCAGCGAACCTGAGAAGAGTGTACCCACAGGGCCATTGGTAACATCCAAGGAAGATGAGGTGCATACGAGCCGGATCAGAAAAAATGTTCTGGCAGAATATCTCGACCCTGACAACTATGCAGAGCCGATAGGCTTCTTCAAGTTCCTCAGTGGTGCCAAGTTCCGTAAGATGGATGACTACGACTATGATGACCAGTCGTTGCTGACCCTTACTGTCTTGGAGCATGAAGTGAAGAATTATCTTGTTCTTGGCTATGCCAATGGGCATATCGCTAAGGTTCCTGTGGAGGAACTGTTGGAATATCAACAGCGTGACTACTCCAGAAATGCAGATTCAAAACTGGTATTTGCTTCCATTGCCAATGCCGATGATGCGATAATGACCATCAGCAAGGAGAACAAGACACGTCCGAAGGTGGTGATGCGCCTTGATTATCTCTCGACATTCGATGAGGGAAAGCTGATGGATCCTGGTATGATGCCTTATAATGAGGGGCTGATGAGTGAGATCATGGCCTATGAAATCATTCCTGCCAAGTACATCCACGACTTTGACGGCATCCTTGACAAAAAGAAGAGCTTCATCGGCTATCCTGCTAATGATGTCACAAAGCCGATGGTGAACACCTTGCATCTTTGGGGAGTGAAGGAGATATAATAGAAATCTGGAGTGGTAGCGCTATCATAGTCAGATAGTGATACTACTCCAGAATATTAAGGCAAAAGTTTTCTATAGACTATATTACCACGGCAGTACCACTGGTGGCCACCATGAGCATCGAACCATTAGCTCCGATGGTCTCGTAGTCGATGTCGATCCCAACAATAGCATTGGCTCCAAGTGTCTGGGCACGTTGCATCATCTCTTGCAAGGAAGATTCCTTGGCCTCGATAAGTACTTTCTCGTACGAACTGCTGCGTCCACCGAAGAAGTCGGTGAGACCAGCCATGAAGTCTTTTAGCACATTGGCACCAATAATGACTTCACCTGTCACCACTCCTTTGTATTCACGGATGGGGCGACCTTCAATCTGTGGGGTTGTTGATAGTATCATAATTATCCTTTTAAAAGTTCTTATCTATTAGACGTAATTCCAGAACAAAAAGTTGCATTATCATCAAGAATTCCGCTTTATTTGGCTCATTTGCGATGCTTTATAGTTAAAATTCCTAATCTGAATGCATTAAGTTAAAGCAAAATCACTAAATTTGCAACAATAAAACTATATCTTATGCTGCATATCTACAAAATATCGGAGTACGATCATATAGCAGAGACAAATCAATTTGAAGCTATTTGTCAATTGTTGGAATCACATTATAACAATGCTGATAAAGACTGCATATTAATTGGCAACTACAACATAGAGGGAGTTGAGCTGGATGCTTTGTTGGTAACTGCTGGTGGCATCCGAATCCTTGAATTCAAGAACTGGGGAGGCAATATCCTCGCTCGTGAGAATGGTTCATGGACTGCAGATGGTATGATTGTAGAAGGTGGTGCACGTAAGAAATCTCCTTATGAGCAGATACGACTAAACAAAAGTCGAGTTTCTAAAGGACTATCCACTCTTCTGGACATTAAGCCTCAGAATATCAGCGCAGCAATCATTTTCTGGCAAGACGCAGTAATTGACACGTCCCAACTATCAGATACAGTCAAGACCTGGTTAACCGTATGTGATAATGCTCATTTGTCGAATATTTTAAATGGACTTGAGGCACAAGCTCTTCCCAAAGAATTAATCAAGTCTGTCCCATCAAAATTAAGAATTGACGAATTTTCGTTGGAGAATAAACAAAATCGCTCTGTACCTATCAACGAGACGTATGAGCCAGAGGCTTCTACCAATTTCTTCGATGAATTAGAAACTGCTATCGGTAATAAGCCGAACTATTTTAAGGTTTATCAGGCATATAACCAGACTTTCCAGAAGTTTATTAATCAGAAAACAAGCCAAACCAGACTGAACCTTGGAGGAGCTTTTGCAAAAACAGATTATCTGCTGAAGGAGTTCAGGGCAACACGTAAACTTGTCAAAACCACCAATGACACCCGTGTTCGGTTGAGAAAATATGCTGAACTCAAAGAATCGGATAGAGAGAAGTTCTATTTGTTTGACCTGAAGAACTTATGTCAGTTCATAGCCTTTATTTGCAATTGCAATATACCAAGCTCGCTGATAGCATTATTCCCAACTGAAAAGGTTCCATCATTTACACCAATTCTGGTTGGTGAATGCATGAGAGCGATTGTTGAACAATGGGATGACGAATATGTGTACGTCCAAACAGAAGAATCTACAGATGAAGAACTGACAAAGGTATGTTACTCTCATGGGAATACGATATATGACTATGACTGGACATATTTAAAGGGGATGTTCTACAAGGGGGCACAATTAAATTTAGTGCGTCCGCGTGAAGATGACGGCATTATTTATCCAGAACTCATAATATTTGAGCCTGATTATCTTGTAAACATATCAACCGTAGCCCATTGCTTCACCAATTATGCAGATTCTCCATTCGTTGAATTGACTAAGAAACTGGAACCGGCAAAAACAACAGAACCGATCGTGTTAGGTAATCTTGCAGGACAGTTGCTAGACGAATCAATTCATCAATTACCCAACACACGCTCATATGCAGAGAGTGTCAAAGATTTCTTTAAAGACAATGCCATCAGCCTTCTCACAGCTGGCGTTGGACCACAATTTCATGGAGAAGCGCAGAAGCAAAAGCAAAACATCAATCAGTCCATAAACGTTGCTTTGCCTGCGGCATTGCAGCGATTCAATTCTAGAGATGGTATCGTAGAGCCTTCATTTTTCTCCGAAATGTTAGGTTTACAAGGTCGTATGGACTACCTCCAGTTAGATTTCAAAGTTCTTCTGGAGCAAAAATCAGGAAAAGGAAGCTTTCCATATAACAATTTCACCACGCCACAACAGACTGATGAACATTATGTGCAGTTGCTCCTCTATATGGCTCTTATCAGATACAATTATAGAGAAATATATGAGCGCAATGGTAAAGAATTGCATGCCTTCCTCCTTTACTCGAAATATAGCCAAAGCTTGCTCGGATTAGGTTTTTCACCAGAGTTGATTTTCAATGCAATCAAAGTGAGAAACGGCATAGCATGGACAGAAATCCTATATACCCAACCTGACGGTTATAGAATATTGGATGGCTTGACCCCTGATAAGCTGAACATGAAGAAGGTAAATAATCCTTTATGGACTAATTACCAATACCCTCAGATTGCAAGCATTCTGACACCTATTCAAAATGCCAGCGACTTGGAGAAAGCTTATTATTTCAGATTCCTTACTTTTATTGCCAATGAACATGTCATGTCCAAGTTAGGCAATAAAACAAAAGACAGTTCTGGTTTTGCTGCAACATGGCATGATTCTCTATCCGACAAGCTGGCTGCAGGAAACATTTACGATAAACTAACACTCGACTGGCCTAACGCAGATACAACAGGCAGGATAAAAAACGTTGTTTTAAAGTTTTCTGAGACAGAAGAGAACGATATGTCAAATTTCCGAACTGGCGACATCGTTATTCTCTATCCTTATGCAGAAGGAACGGAGCCTGATGCCCGTAAGACAATGGTGTTCAGGTGCACCATTGAAGACATCCAGACGGACAAGATAAGCCTTGCACTAAGGGCAACCCAATCAGATAATCGTGTATTTGTAAAAGAGCAGGGAAAACTGTGGGCGATAGAACATGACTTCATGGAATCATCCTATAGTTCTCTTTACAAAGGCATGCAGGCTTTCCTCAATGCTCCCAAACCAAGAAGAGATTTGTTGTTACTTCAAAGAGAACCTGAAATTGACACAAATGCGGTCTTGAAAGGGAATTATGAAGGATTCAATGATTTAGCCCTACAGGTTAAAAGAGCCAAGGACATGTTCCTTATCATCGGCCCTCCTGGAACAGGCAAGACTTCATATGGACTCCTATACACTGTAAAGGAAGAACTTCTTGAGCCAAACTCAACAGTGCTTCTTCTGTCATACACTAACAGGGCTGTGGATGAAATATGCAGTAAATTAGTCAAGGAGAATATTGACTTTATCAGAATCGGCAGTCCACTTAGCTGTGCAGAAGAGTATAGAGATTATCTGCTTAGTTCTATTGTCCAGAATACTGGCAAAGTTGATCAGTTAAAGAGCAGGATTCTATCAACAAGAGTATTTGTGGGAACAACGACTTCACTTAACAGCAATATATCCTTATTCCAGCTAACGCAATTTAGCTTGGCTGTTATAGACGAGGCATCGCAAATACTGGAACCTCATCTTATAGGACTGTTAAGTGCTCACATTGACGGCAAACCTGCAATTAGGAAGTTTGTCCTTATTGGTGACCATAAGCAATTGCCTGCAGTTGTTCAACAGAAACCGGAAATATCAAAGGTTCAAGATGTATTATTGAACAACATCCATTTGACTGACTGTAGGCTTTCGCTGTTCGAGCGTTTGCTTAAGCAATATTTCCGCAATGAGAGTGTCACATATATGCTCAAAAAGCAAGGACGTATGCATCATGACATAGCATTGTTCCCGAATTATGCCTTTTATAACAACCAACTAAAAGAAGTACCATTGAAGCATCAGACTGTGGACTTGCCAGTTAAAGGTAATGGTGACAATGGTATTGTTGACCTCCTGAAGACACGCCGAATAGTATTCTTGGCCTCCGAAACACCTCCCAAGAATTCTCCGGACAAGGTAAATCAAGTGGAGGCAGATATGATAGCTGCCATCGTGGTAAAGATCTATGAATTAGAGAAGGCAAATGGATTCGACGTTAATGAGACTGTTGGCGTTATCGTGCCATATCGTAACCAGATAGCTACGGTTCGAAAGACTCTTGACCGTTATGGTATCGGCATTTTGCATGATATCACTATTGATACTGTGGAACGCTACCAAGGCTCACAAAGGAAATATATCATATACGGATTCACAATTCAGAAGTATTATCAACTGAATTTCCTCACAAATAATGTCTTTGAAGATTTTGACGGCAGTATCATTGACAGGAAACTAAATGTGGCCATGACCCGTGCGGAAGAGCATCTGATTATGATAGGAAATCCAGAACTGCTTTCGAACAACTTCACATTCTTCAAGTTGATTGAATTTGTGAACAGTAAGCATGGTTTCTTCAAAATCAAGAAGGATGATTTCGTTTCTGGTCATTTTGTTGTCCCCCAATATGAAACAGAGGAACTTGATCTCAGCAAAGCAACCTTTACCGTATCGAAGCCATATAATGAGGCCTACATAAAACATATCCTTCAACCGGTCAAGGATGGCTCAGGAGATGAGTGGCCGTCAAAGGTGTTTGGACATGACATGTCGGAGAACCTGAATGCAATAGGCTATGGCAGAATTAATTTCTCCAATCAGCTGCAAATGTTTGATGATATGCAGATGTCACCAGAACGTCAAGTGCTTGTCTATTGCTATTACATCATGAGACAACACTATTGCAGCAGTAGAAATATGTTCTCCAGCTATAAAGATTGGATTAGTGCTCAAATCGGATCCGTTAATGGTAGGGTTCAAATGATTGACATCGGATGTGGGCCAGCAACCTGTGGAGCTGCATTTGCGGAAATATTCTTGCCAGAAGCACCAAATATGGTTTATACAGGAATTGATGTCTCAACAGAGATGAAGAAGATGGGCAAAAAATTCTTGGATAATGTACTACAAGGTGGGTTACATTATCAGATGCTTGATTCTTTTAAAGCTCTTGACACCAACTTCTGGGATGGATGCTCAGAATTACCATCCTTGGTAATTATCAATATGTCTTACTTCTTCTCAAATGTTACAGCCCAATTTACAGAAAGGCTGGCCATACAGATAAGCGAGGTAATGAAAAAATACCCACTAAATAGGTATCTGTTCTTTATTCAGCATTCTGAATTTGATAAGAAACTGAACTCCTATAGAGTATTCCGACACGTTTTGGCACCGCAAATAGTGGTCATAAAGAGTGAAAACTCTTCGTTCTCGTATATTTTAAACTACAATGAGCGGACTCTTCCGTTCTGTTATGACATTTTTAATGGAAAATAATGGGAACATCATAATTTAGAGAATCATATAGAGATGTAAACAAGTTCTTCACAATGATCTTTAGTATAATCACAAAAATATGAATATATTATGGCAAATGTCTTTGAAACAAGAGAAATCGTAATAGATAAAATAGGCTGGAAAGCAAATCTTGAACGTATAACTGATTGGAGAAAAGGTATTGCAGTTGCACGCTATTTTAAAAATTCTATTAAGCCATCTTGGAATTATTTTCTAATTGATAAAGATTATAATTATCTTTACCAGAAAAGAAGCTGGGAAGAGGACGAAATCGAGGGAGATCAAATAGAAAGAGTTTTTGGTGGCTATTATATTGTGAGGGATGTAAAACTTGATGGGTGCCGGACCTTCCCTGGCCAAGACAGAGATACTGAATACTATTATAGTACATGTATTAAATATATTTTAGATGAAAATGGTACTGTTTTATCAGAAGAAGAAAAAAAGGAATATTTGAAACAAAACCCCATTAAATTGACAACGGAGTATGGGGAAGGGATTGTTGAGTGCGAATCGTCGTTTTACAGGCTTGATACATACCAATACTTGTTTTCAATACCAAAAACTTTGAAACCAATAGGTTTTTATAAAGATGGGAGATTTCGCGTAGGTATTGTATCTGATTATCGCGATTTTTACATGGTAGTAAAAGATAAAACAATAATAACTGTATATGATGACAAACAGATTAAGTTCATTGAAAAGCTTCTTGGTATAGATATTGAAGAGGAAGACAATTCGTATAGAAGCCCCCGAAACAAATATATGAAGCAAAATTATAGGCCAGCTAATAAAAAGCCTGAAGAAACGGTACAGATTAAAGTAATTGAGCCAGAAGTAATTGTAGAAATAAATAATTACTTGTCAACATTATCTGTCCCATATGAATTATATGGATTTGGCAAATATATTTATGATGAGAATTATGGAATAACAAGATATCTATTCGTACCGAACACATGTTATTATTATGTAGATGATGAATGGAGAATGATAGAAGGAAGTGTTGCTCAAAAAGCTTATGAAAAATTATTCGAACAACATATTAAAAGGCCTAACTTTATCCAAGATGTTGAAAGAATTGCTGATGAAATTGTATTGGAGGGAGAAACATATAGCATATTCAGGTTTGAATGTCGCCCATATGGGTTTATTACCAAAGAAGGGAAGTTTGACTATGACTTTGACGTGAACAATATTCAATGGTAAATGGGTCTATCTGTATTAGAAACGATTTGTGATTAAAAGGACAGTTAATCAATATGAACAAGCGAGAATACACACAGAAAAACATTGAATGGCTCGCATCCAAGTCAAAGGAAGAAGGAGTCAAGGCCCTCCCTAAAGGTATATTCTATAAGGTTTTGTCAGAAGGGAATGTTTCAAGTCCCCAACCAACAATACGCAGTATTATCACTGCCCACTACACAGGAAAGACCATCGATGGCAAGCAATTTGACAGTAGCCGCGATAGTGTGCCTCTGGCTTGCAGACTTTGTGACCTCATTGAAGGTTGGATTATAGCCATGCAGCAGATGCATATCGGAGATAAGTGGGAACTATATATTCCTGCAGAGATGGGCTATGGCAAATTCTCACAGCCAGGCATCCCCGGTGGCTCAACCCTTATCTTTGAAATTGAATTGTTAGGGATAGCATAACACTTGGTGAACTTATAAGAGTATAATTGTTATAATATAGGTAGTAACTAAAAACGAATAGTTATGATATTGATAAATGGAAAAGATGTTTTCTCCTATACCGAGAGTGATGAAATTCCCGTTTTGAAGGGAAAAGTCTTACCAGCAGTTCAGTTACATATAGTTAATAAGAACTATGTCTGTCAAATTGGGTATTATAATGTTGACCTCAAGGTTTTTGAAGAAAACTGTATTCAGGTAGGCTGCGTACTTGTTGAAAAAGTTTCTGTTTCCGTATCACCTTTTAAGCCGCTATACTATCAAAAGGAAAAACTTGCTCAATACTATCGTTATAACATATCAGTTACATTGCTTGATAAACAAGGGAAAAAAACTAGTTCTCAATATGGGAGCCATGTGTTTCATGGAGTTGATAAGGTAGAAAAAAGTCGCTCTACTGTATCTAAAGAATTCTGCCAGACATTCTCTGTCCTTTTTTCAAAAATCATCCCTGAAATCAATGAGGTTATAGAGAAAGGCATTGCACCTCATAATATTAATTTCGACTATTTTGATTTGATATTCAAAGAGTTAGATAGAGTTGTAGTTAAAAATGAATATGTAAAATTTAAGCTATATTGGGACGATCCTGTTATAACGAAGGAAGAAATTCTACATTTGATTTATTCTCTACATGTTGAAGAAGAGGAACCAAGAGATCATGTTTATGAACAGGATGATCATATTTTTAAAATTAAGTCTAGTAAGATAAAAGATCTTCCTGCAAATGCCTATGTAGAAGATCTAATAGGATTTCCTGTTCATGCAGATTCCATACGTGGATTTAATAATTATTACAAATATCCTAAATATGCTATATATGATTCAGAAGCATTAAAGAGATCTTTATTGAAAGAACTGTATTATCTTGTAATAACACAATATGATGATGAGAAAGCCCAATTAGGATTTAAAGTAACATTTCACAATCAAAATCACGAGAATTTCGCTGGCAATACAAAGTATATTCACTTTACTGCAGATGAGGAATATCTCCTTAATTTTATTATGGATATGAGAGTTGGGGTGTTTGAAGATGGGCAGACCAGAGTAGGAAGGGATGATTATAGTTGGACAGAAACATCATATATATTTAGTTATGAGCATGGCTACAAACCCTCTTGTGAGATTATTGATTCCATCAATCATACACTTGATATTAAACTTAAAGATGAAGAAGAGAATTTAAGATGGTTTTATCAATGTAACACCGAAGCAGAAACTATTCCTGGGGCTTGTACGAGAAGAGGAAATATGGATGATATGTCAAGAGAGCCTTTTTTTAATAAGTTAATGGAGAAATTCCTTCTTTCAATTCATTCGAAACATTATCATGACTGATTTCGAATTCATATGGCGCACTCAGGATGAAATCAGAACAGTTGTGAATGCCGTTCTAGGTGAATACATCTGGAATCTGAGTTACAATGAATATAGGATGGGGATTGAATTGGAACTTACCCAATATCTGGAGGAGGAAACTGCCGATACGCTAATCAACCAGTTCCCTGTTGCTGCTGATTATGATGGCGTGGGCAGTCATGGTACCAAGTTCGTGTTCTATCTATAGCGGAACAAAAAGGGAACTTCATTGCTGAAGTCCCCCCGAGTCCTCTTGCGAGGCATATGATAGAGGCAAGTAAACAACTTTAGCGGCGACCTCCAAAGTGACTGTTACGAGAGTTCCCGTTTGTATTCTGAGCAATATGGCGATTGCCGTTAGTATGACCGTTATTCCTTGAATTCATATTCGGGCGGGCATTGCCTGTGTTACGCCATGTCGCATTATTGTAGGGCTTTGCGGCAGGTGCAGGCCCATGCTTTGCAACAGGAGCAGGTGCGGGCTTGCCCATGTGTGCATAGTGTGAACCATGAACCTTGTTATGACCGCCCTTGTAGGTAACGAACACCGCCGGATGTGCATGGAAGAAACGGTCTCTGCCATAGTGAGAGTATACTGCGAATGTCCATCCGCCGGACTTCCAAGCCACGGGGCGATAGAAGTGGGTCAGCGCCATGTACTTGTCGTACTGCCAGCTGTTCAACACAAAGCGAAGGTCTGCATTGCGGCGATCCCACCAGATGCCAAACACGTCTCCATGTCCGTTCAGGCTCATCAGGTAATCGAGGTTGATCTCATAGACTACCTCATACTGTGCAGCGGTGAGGTCCAGCTCGTAGGCCATCTTGTCGCTCAGGAACAGAGCCTCGTGCTTTGCTGCGTTATAGCTCATTGCGTTGGCCGAGATAGTCATGACCATCATCACTGCCAGGATCATCATCTTCTTCATATCGTTATCTCCTATACTTTAGAGTTTGACATTTTGTTTCTTGTTCACACTGCAAAGTACGGCATTTTTCAGGAG
>JAEEGL011903905.1_pt1 | contig 15731 bp, 16 predicted proteins | sample 9134231 | NCBI WGS metagenome assembly JAEEGL01 (sample SAMN16246548, study PRJNA631951) | gut metagenome | biome: gut microbiome; feature: rumen; material: fiber-attached | host: Bos | place: Iran: Karaj | collected 2018-10
GCCGGCAAGCGCCTTCATCGCGTTCAGCAGACACGCCGCCACCGCGCTCATGATCTTTTGAGGAGAATGACGGCCGGTGATCACGCGTCCATCGGGCAGTTCCAGCGCCATCACATGCGTGAAAATAGCCGGCAGGCCTTCCTTCTGCAGCTTCTCGGAACGCTCCAGAGCCGGCGCCACGATGGCGCGGTCCTTCGTCGTCAGATTCACTTCGCTCATCAGAAGGGTCGCGCGCTCCAGCGTCTCGATGTCGGCATATCCCTTCTTATACTCGCACGCGGTCTTGTAATAACGGCGGATGATCTCCTGTTTGGAGGCCTCGCGCACCGCCTCGTCGTCAACGATACCGAAAGCGATCCGGTTGACGCCCATATCGGTCGGGGACTTATAGAAGCTCTCCTTTCCCGTGATGCGCTCGATGATGCGGCGGAGCACCGGGAACGTCTCCAGGTCGCGGTTGTAGTTTACCGCGATCGTGCCGTAGGCTTCGTAATGGAAAGAATCCAGGCGGTTGACGTCCTTCAGGTCGGCCGTAGCCGCTTCATACGCGATGTTCAGCGGATGATTCAGCGGAATATTCCACACCGGGAACGTCTCGAACTTGGAATAGCCGGCCTTGATGCCGCGCTTATTCTCGTGATACAGCTGCGACAGACAGGTCGCCAGCTTGCCGCTGCCGGGTCCGGGAGCCGTCACCACGACGATCGGACGGGTGGTCTCGATATACGGATTGGAGCCGTAGCCCTTGTCGCTCACGATCAGATCCACATCGGTAGGATAACCGGGGGTAGCACGGTGCGCATACGTCCGGATGCCGTGACGCTCCAGCTGGGTCATGAACTGCTTGGCCGCGGGCTGATCGTCGTAACGGGTCACGACCACGCTGTTCACCAGAAGTCCGTAGCTGCGGAGGACGTCGATCATGCGGAACACCTCGGCTCCGTAGGTGATGCCGTAATCCCCATGCAGCTTGTTGCGCTCCAGATCCACCGCGTAGACGCAGATGATGAGCTCCGCCTGATCCTTCAGCTTCTGCAGAAGGCGCAGCTTGCAGTTCTCGTCATACCCGGGCAGCACGCGCTTTGCGTGAAGGTCGTTCATCAGCTTGCCGCCGAACTCAAGATACAGCTTGTTGTAGCTGTTCACACGCTCCAGAATAAACCGGGACTGCTCCGCCAGATATTTTTCCGAATCGAAACCGATTTTCGTCATTGTCGTTCTCCTTATCGTTGAATGCCGGATGCTCCGGCAGATTTACGATGCTTTCTGTTATTCTTTCAGGACTGTTTCCCTGCGTTATGCTTCGCTCCAGACCACTTCATACGTGCAGGGCACGCTCGATGTGACCGTGACGGTATGAGCCTCCAGATCGTATACCGCCTCGGCCGTCTTGTCGAGACTGTCGAGGAACACGGAAAACGGCTTGGTCACCAGATATCCGGCTATGATCATGCGTCCCTTCTCCGGGATCGTGACAGGCGTTCTGTGGTCGCTCAGATTAGTCGCCGCCTGCGCCTGCATGGACGCGAGCTGCTCGGGCGTCGCACCGCTGATATGCTTCGGCTGCCCTACGCCTTCCATCTCATAATACCGCACCAGACCGGCCTTTCCTTCCGCCTCCATCGCTTTGACGAAGGATCGGGAATGGTAGACCGGCACGCGGGGATCGAGCGCTCCGTGCGTGATGAAGATCGGCGAGCACACGTTCGGCACCGTCGTGATGCCGGAACGGGCCGCATAGGCCATCGGATCGAGGTTGGGATCCTTCCCTACCCAGACGTCCAGTTCATCGCGGAACTCGCCCACGTCGTCGGCCCGGTACCAGGTCGCATAATCGCTGATGCCGTACAGGGCGTTCACCGCCGCAAACAGATCGGGAAATTTGCCTGCCAGAGCAAACGCGTTGCCGCCTCCGCCGCTGCCGGCTTCGAAATAGACCACATCGGGATCGATCAGATACTCAGCGTACCGCTTGCGGGCGGCATTGACCGCATCATAAACGTCCAGCAGCTCATACGCATTGCAGTCGGGCTTGCCGGCCGAGAACGAACGGCCGCGCATATCCACCTGCACGATCAGATACGGCGAATCGCCGGGTTCGGTGCGCTCCTCAAAAGGAACGATCGTCTGATGCCAGCCGTGGGTCATCACCAGCATATAGCCGGGATGGGCGGGCTTCTCCACCCGCATCGCGAGCTTGAGATCCGGCTCCCGGGAGGAAGTATAATACACCACGTCGCAGTAGGGAGACGTGCGGTCAACGTATTCCGTCACATGAGCCCAGCGGATCTTGTCTTCGAAACGTTCAGTCTGCATGAGTATCTCCTTTTTATCCGGACGCTTGCGCGTTCCATTTTTTCGGAACGGGACCCGTTCCGTCAGATCGATCTCTTCCAGTTTTCCGCGAGCGCCAGCATTTCGGAGGCGTTGTCCTTCGCGGCCTTCGTCAGCTCCGAACCGCCCAGCATGCGGGCGAGCTCTTCGATGCGCCCCTCTTCGGAAAGGAGGTCGATGCCGGTGCGGGCTCTTCCGTCCTTTACCGTCTTCTCGATGCACAGATGATGATCGGCCATCGCCGCGATCTGCGGCAGATGCGTGATGCAGATCACCTGATGGTAACGTCCGATCATAGCCAGTTTTTCGGCGACGCGCTGCGCCGTCCGGCCGCTGATGCCGGTGTCGATCTCGTCGAAGATCATCGTGGGGATCTCTTCGCGGTCGGCCTGCACGGTCTTGATCGCCAGCATGATGCGGGAGATCTCGCCGCCCGAAGCGATCTTGTCGAGCGGTCGCAGGGTATCGCCGACGTTCGTGCGTATCAGGAACTGGACGCGGTCGGCGCCCTTCGGCCCGATCTCGTCGCGTTTCTCGATCGACACCGCGAACTCCGGAGCCTGGAACTGCAGCGTTTTCAGGATCTCCGTGATCTCGCCCGAAACACGGCCGGCCGTCTGCTGCCGAACCTTCGTGAGCGCCTCCGCTTCCTTCTTGAGTTCATCCGTAACGGCCTGTTTTTCGGCGTCGAGGCGTTCGATCGTCTCCTGGATGTTCTCGAGCCGGCCTATAGTCTCCTTCAGCCCTTCCCGATAAGCCATGATCTTTTCGTATCCGGCCCCGTATTTCTTTTTCAGCCGGCGGATGGTATCGAGTCGTTCTTCTGTTCCGGCGAGCCTTTCCGGATCGGTATCCAGATCTTCGCCGTACCGGTGGATGTTTGCGGCCGCCTCTTCCGCCAGACTCATACTGTCCGACAGCAGGCCGATGAAAGAATCGATCTCCTCAGGATCGAGGTCGCGGATTTTCCGGAGGGCATCCACTGCCTGCCCCAAAAGATCCACGCCGCCGTCCGCGTAGGACCCGTCGCCGCTGATCGCCTGATACGCTTCCCGGGCCGCTTCCTGAATCTGCACGCCCGATCTCGCCAACCGGCTGTAAGCGGTGAGTTCTTCCTCCTCGCCTTCGTAAAGCCCCGCCTGATCGATCTCGTCGGCCTCATACCACGCGAGCGCAAGCAGCCGTTCGCGGTCTTCGGCCTGTTTTTCCAGGAGGGCGATTTCGTCTTCTTTATTCTTCTTTTCCGCCAGCAGGGCCTGCAGGCGGGCTTTCCTCTCTTCCGTCTCGGGGGCGAAGCTGTCCAGGATATCCACGTGGCGGGACGGCTCCAGAAGCGCCTGATTCTCGTGCTGACCGTATACGTCGATCAGACGGGCGGCTTCCTTCTGCAGGCTGGCCGCCGTCACGATCTCGTCGTTGATGCGGTTCAGCGACCGTCCGTTTTCGCCGATCCGGCGGGAGAGAAGGATCTCCTCGGATTCCGTCTGGAACAGCAGATCGATCTGCGAAACTTTTCCCGGCGTCAGGAGCTCACGGGACGCTCTGGCTCCGAGAGCAAGGCCCACGGCGCCCAGGATCAGGCTTTTACCGGCGCCGGTCTCGCCGGAGAGAACGTTCAGGCCGTCCTCCAGATCCACATTGATATCGTCGATCAGCGCAACGTTGCGCACGCGGATATGACTGAGCATGTCCGTCCTCCTTCCTCAAAACGTCCGGGAACCTCTCTTCGCGATCAAAAGCCTCCGTTTCCGGCAGGCGGTTATCCTTCCACTACCTTTTTCAGTTTCGCGGCGAGCACTCTCGCTTCCTCCTCGCCGTGAGTCGCCGCAAAGATCGTATCGTCGCCGGCGATGCAGCCCACCACTTCGGGGAACTCCAGACTGTCGATCGCGGTCGCCACGGCCATCGCCATTCCGATGACCGTCTTGATCACCAGGAGGTTTCCGGCCACCTCGGCAGAGGCATATCCGTCGCAGAGCACGCGGGTGTAGCGCTGAAAATAGGTCGGATCCTGCGGAGACAGGACGTCGTAGCACTGCACGCCGTCCGCTTTCACCACCTTGGTGAGGCGCAGCTCCCGGATGTCGCGGGAGACCGTGGCCTGGGTCACTTTGAACCCTGCCTCGATCAGCCGCTCGGCCAGCTCCTCCTGTGTCTCGATGGGATACTCCGCGATGAGCTGAAGAATCTTTGCCTGTCTGTCGGTCTTCATAATGTACCTTCCTGTTCTAAATCGTTTTACTTCTCGTTAAACAGCTTGGAACGCAGCGTGTCGAAGAAATCGGATTCCGGGGTGCGGACCAGCTGTACCGGCTCGGCCGCGCGGATCTCCACCCGTTCTCCGGGCGCCACGGGATAGGGCTCCTGCCCGTCGACCGTCAGCATCAGGCTCGGCGGATACTCTCCCATATTGTCGGGATCCACGGCAAACGCGATAACGTCGGTGGGCGCCATCAGGATCGAGCGCATACTGAGAGACCGGGCACAGATAGGGGTAAGCACCAGCGACCGGCCGCTCGGAACGACGATAGGCCCTCCGGCAGACAGATTGTACCCGGTGGAACCGGTCGGGGTGGCCACGACGAGGCCGTCGGCATAAACACGGTCCATGAAGCGGTCGTTCATCCAGACGTCGATGGCGAGCATTCTGGAAAAATAGCCGCGCGTAACGGCGGCGTCGTTCAGGCCGCAGAAATGCACCTCTTCGCCCGAAGTGCGCCGGATAAAGCCCGCGAGCATCGTGCGGTCTTCCAGGCGGTATTCGCCTTCCAGAATGCGGGAGAGAACCTCGAACGCGTCTTCCTTCTCGCAGGCAGTGAGGAATCCCAGATGCCCCAGATTGATGCCGAACAGCGGAATGCCGGAACGAAACAGCCGGCGCGCACTGGAAAGGATGGTGCCGTCGCCGCCCAGAATCACGGCCATATCCCATCCGGAGGCCTCCTCCTCGGTGATCACGGTAAAACCGGCCCAGTCGGTGAGCTTCTCTTTCTCGGGAAGGAGGGCCACTTCGCAGCCCCTCTTCTGCAGGAACTCCACCATTCTGAGCGTCTCCGCACCGGTCGTATCCTTGGTGGCGTTCACGACGATGACGAATTTAGACGGTTTTTTCATGAGACTCTTTCACCACGCTTTCTACGGCTTCTTCCAGGGCGGGGAACTCTTCGCTCCCCCGCTCTATCAGGATCAGATATTCGATATTGCCTTCCGGCCCCCGCACGGGGGAATAGGTCATCGCCCGCAGCGAGAACCCGTTTTCGGAAAGCCAGCGGTACATATTCACAAGCACTTCGACGTGCACGGCGGGATCGCGGACAACTCCTTTTTTGCCCACTTTCTCGCGGCCAGCCTCGAACTGGGGCTTGACCAGGCACACCATCCGGGCGTCGTCTTTCAGCCTGGACCACACGGCCGGCAGCACTTTTGTCAATGATATGAAAGAAAGATCGGCGGACGCGAAGTCGCAGAGCTCCGGGATCTCCTTTTCCGTGAGATACCTAACGTTCGTCTTTTCGAGCACTGCCACGCGCGGATCTTCTCTGAGCTTCCAGGCCAGCTGCCCGTAGCCGACGTCCACCGCGTAGACCCGGCTTGCGCCGTTCTGGAGCATACAGTCGGTGAAGCCGCCGGTGGAGGCTCCGGCATCGATGCAGACCTTGTCCGCAAGATCGAGCCCGAAGGCGCTCATGGCTTTTTCGAGCTTGAGCCCTCCCCGGCTGACGTAGCGCAGCGCAGGAGCTTTGACCGCAATGACTGCTTCCCGACTCACCATGGTGCCGGCCTTGTCCTCCCGGACGCCGTCCACGGTGACCTCGCCGGCCATGATCATTGCCTTGGCTTTTTCCCGGGAAGGCGCGAGGCTTTGTTCCACCAGAAGAACGTCGAGCCGTTCTTTATGACTGTTTGCCATCGCTGTCCTCCTTCAGGAATTCCTTCGCCGATGCGGCGATCCCCCTCGCCGACAGGCCGAAGCGGTCGAGCAGAACGGTTCGTTTCCCCTGCTCGATGAACTGATCGGGCAGCGCGAGGATCTCCACCCTTGTACGGCCGTACAAAAGGCTTCTCACCTGTTCGCCGAACCCGTCTTTCCGGATATGGTCCTCCACCGTCACGATCAGATCATACCGGGCGGCCAGTTGCCCGTACCACTCTTCCGACAGCGGTGCGGCAAAGCGGGCGTCGGCCGCATCGGCCGCGATTCCTTCTTTTTTCAGGAGCTCCGCCGCCTTCACCGCTTCGTCGGTGAGGACGCCCAGACCAAGCAGCAGCACGCGGGCGCCGCCGTTTTCGGCGGTGAAATACCCTTCTCCCGTTCGGATCGGAGGTTCTTCCGCCGCAGGCATGTCCTCGGCAAAGCCTCCTTTGGGATATCGGATGGCCGCCGGGCCCTCAAGCGCCTCCGCGTACTCCATCATGCGGAAGAGCTCGGCTTGGTTTCGGGGCGCCAGCACCTGCATTCCGGGAATATGGCCCAGAAAAGCGATATCGAAGATGCCCTGGTGGGTCTCTCCGTCTTCCCCTACGATGCCTGCGTGATCGACCATAAAGGTCACCGCGAGCTTCTGCAGACACACGTCGTGCAGAATCTGATCGTAGGCCCGCTGCAGGAACGTGGAATAGACGGTCACGAACGGATGGAACCCTCCGCGCGCCAGGCCGGCGGCAAACGTCACCGCGTGCTCCTCACAGATTCCCACGTCGAAGAACCGTTCCGGGAAGCGCACCGAAAAGGACGAGAGCCCGGTGCTGAGCGGCATCGCCGCCGTGATCGCGGTGATCTTTTCATTCTCCTCCGCCATCGACACGAGCTTTTCTCCGACGGCTGTTGCCCAGCCGCCCACCTTCACCGCGCCTTTGCCGGTGGAGACGTCGAATCTGCCGACGCCGTGGAATCCGGCCGGATCGGCCTCCGCGGGGGCGTATCCTTTTCCTTTCACTGTGCGGACATGCACGAGCACCGGAGATCTCAGGTTCTTCGCCTGACGGAGTACTTTCTCGGTCTCGGCCAGATCGTTGCCGTCCACCGGACCGAGATAAGTGAACCCGAGCTCCTCGAAAAACACACCGGTCAGGAGGAAATATTTGATTCTGCGCTTCGTGCGCTGGAGCACGCGGGAGATCGCGCTCTCCTTCTCTTCGGAATCGAGCATCTCGTGGAGACTCGATTTCATCTGCAGGTACGACGGGCGGGTTCTGAGCGCTCCCAGCCTGCGGGACAGCATGCCCACGTTGGGTCCGATGCTCATCTCATTGTCGTTCAGGACGACGATGATGGGCGTCCGGTCGCGCCCCGCCTGATTCATGGCTTCGTACGACATACCGCCGGTCATCGCACCGTCGCCGATCACGGCGACCACATGGTACTTCTCTTTCCGGAGGTCTCTCGCTTTGCACATGCCGAGCGCCGCGGAAATCGAAGTGGACGCGTGCCCGGTGTTGAACGAATCATAGACGCTTTCCTCGGCCTTCGGGAAACCGGAGATGCCGTTCTCGCATCGAAGGTTTCCGAATTCACCCATGCGTCCGGTGATTATTTTATGGACGTAACTCTGATGACCCACATCAAAAACAAGCCGGTCGACAGGCGTATCGAATACACGGTGGAGCGCCAGCGTAAGCTCCACCGCACCCAGATTCGCGCTCAGATGTCCCCCTGTGCGGGAGACGTTCCGTATCAGGAATTCCCGGATCTCTGCGGCCAGCTGTTCGGTTTGTGCCGTTGACAGCCTGCGGAGATCGCCGGGATCCTGGATTGTTTCCAATAGGGATTCCATTCCAGCTCCTCTGGTCGGGGCGTTTGCCCTGACCGGTTATGATCTGCGGGTCAGAAGATCCCGCACCCACTGTGCCAAGCAGTGCGCATATTCGTTCTGCAGCAGAAGGATCGTATCCGCCGCCTCCTCGGTGAGCGACGCGGCCATCTGTCTGGCCTTGTCCAAACCGTACAGCGTCACGAAGGTCACCTTCCGGTCGCGGTCGTCCTTGCCGATGGATTTACCGAGCTCTTCGGCCGATCCTTCCACGTCCAGGATATCGTCTTCGATCTGGAACGCGCGGCCGAACGCGCGCCCGGCTTCCGACAGGAGGCGCTCTTCTTTTTCTCCCGCGCCCACGGCCAGCGGGCCGGCCAAAAACGCCGCTTCGAGAAGCGCTCCCGTTTTATGGGCCTCGATATACTCCAGATGGTTCATCGTCGCCTTCTGCTGTTCGGCCAGGATGTCTGCCGCCTGCCCCGCGACCATGCCGCTCGATCCGGCAGCCCGGCCTATGGCGGCAGCCGCACGCAGCCGCTCGGGAGAATACTTTTCCCGAAGCGCCCCGAACAGAGTTTCGAACGCGAGATTCAGAAGTCCGTCGCCGGCCAGCACCGCCATTCCTTCTCCGAACACCTTATGATTGGTCAGACGGCCGCGGCGGTAATCATCGTTATCCATTGCGGGAAGGTCGTCGTGGATCAGCGAATAGGTGTGGATCATCTCCAGTGCGCACGCGAACGGCAGAACTTCTTCCGTTTGTTCTTCCCCGGCGGAACCCGTCACGGCGGCCGCTCCCAGAAGAGTGAACAGCGGGCGCAGTCTTTTGCCCCCTGCCGTCAGGCTGTATTCCATCGCTTCCCAGAGCTTCGCTTCGTAAAGGCCCCGGTGAGAGACGCGGTTCCGAAGTTCCGCTTCCAGACGTTCTCTGGCATAGGCTACGTATGCGTCAGCCCTCATCGCTTTCCTCCTCCAGGACCGTCAGCTCTTTTTCGGTGGTATCGAGCATTTCGCGGCAGAAGGCGATCAGCTCTCTGCCTTCTTTATACAGCCGGGAAAGTTCGGACAGCGGAAGCGTGGTATCCTCCAGCGTTTCCGTTATCTTGGCAAGGCGGGCGAACGCCTCTTCGTACGTCATTTTCTCTTTCACGGAAACACCTCCTTTTTCTCCACCCGTGTATGGGCGCGTCCGTCCGAAAAGGTGACGGAAAGCCTGTCGCCCTCCTCAAACTCCCGGACGCTCGCGCAGATGGATCCTTCCTCGTTCGTCACATAAGCATATCCTCTTCGCAGAGGTTCGCCGGGATCCAGATAATGAAGGCGTGTTTCCAGCGCCTCCAGTTTTGTTTTTTCTTCCAGTATTCTTCGGCCGGCCGCATTGCCGGCGCGCTCTTCCAGCTGATCGAGCGCGAGATACCGGGGCGCCGTCACGCCCTTGGGGTTCCGGAACACGGACCTTTCGGCAAGTTCCTTCAGGAACCTTTTTTCGAGCTCCAGCCGTCGCCTGAGCGCGGCTCTCTGCCGTTCTTCGGTCTGATCCAGTGCTCTCACGGATTCCAGGACCGCGGGCACGACCAGCTCCGCGGCTGCAGAGGGGGTAGGTGCGCGCAGATCGGCGGCAAAATCCGCGATCGTAAAGTCGGTCTCGTGTCCGACGGCGGACACAACCGGGGTATGCAGGGCGGCAATGGCCCTGGCCACCCTCTCTTCGTTGAAAGGCCACAGATCTTCGATCGATCCGCCGCCGCGCCCGACGATGATCACGTCGGCTCCGCTTTTGTCGGCGCGGAAAAGCCCTTTCTCGATGGAGGCCGCCGCCTGATCTCCCTGCACCAGCACGGGTACCAGGATCAGCCGGATGCCCGGATGTCTCCGTTTCGCCACGTTCATCATATCCTGCACCGCGGCTCCGGTGGGCGAAGTGACAAACGCGACCGTTCGCGGAAAGGGAGGAAGCGGCTTTTTCCGCTCCGGATCGAACAGACCTTCCCGCCGCAGCTTCTCCTTCAGCACCTCATAGGCCTGATACAGAGCGCCCGTGCCGTCAGGTTCCATGCGCCTCGCATAGAACTGATACTGTCCGGTTTTTTCGTACAGAGAAACATACCCCGAAGCGATCACCCGCAGGCCGTCGCGCGGCAGGAAGTGCAGGGACGACGCGTCGGACTGGAACATCACCGCATTGACGGACGCAGACTCATCCTTCAGCGCAAAATACAAATGACCGGAAGAATGCCGTTTAAAATTGCTGATCTCTCCGGTCATGCGTAAACCAGACAGCAGCGCGTCTGCCTGCAGGGTGCGCTTTACGTAAGCGTTGACCTGCGAGACCCGTAATATCGGTCTCTCCATTTTATTCGGATGCTTCTGCCGCGGAAGATCCTGCGGCCGTTTCGTCCTTCACGGCAGGCGTTTCGTTCTTCGGTGCGGCGTTTTCCTCGCCGGACCCCGCCTCGGTGGCCGGGGACGTCTCGGGCTGTACGTCCGGCTCTGCCGCCGGCGCAGCCGCTTCCTCCGCTGCCTTCCTGCGGGGACGGACTTTCCCTTCCAGCCGGTCGGCCAGTGTTCCCAGCACTCCGTTGATAAAGGAAGGCGACTGCTCCGAAGAATACTTCTTCGCAAGCTCCACCGCTTCGTTGATGCTGACGCTCACCGGCATGTCCTTCATAAAGAACATTTCGTGCACGGCCATTTCCATCAGCGTCAGGTCGACGACGGGGAGCCGGGAGAGTTTCCACTCGGTCAGCGCCGACTCGATCATGGCGTCGATCTCGGCCTTGTGGGCGCCCGTGCCCGTCATTTCCGCCAGCATAAACCGGCGGTCAGCCTCGTCGGGGTCGTTCTGACCGTCCATGGATTCGGCGAAATAGCGTTCCATCAAGCCGGGCACGTCCGTCGTGTCCTTTTTTGCGAACTGCATGGAAAACAAAATGCGAAACGCATGCTCACGCGCTGTCTTTCTGCTCATATTTCAAAGTCCTCCCGAAAAGGTTCCTACAGAGACAAATCCCTACGTGACGCCCGCGATCGGTGCAAATAGGGATCTGCCGAGTCTGAAGGGAACCTTATTCTTCCGCTTCCGTTTTTTCTTTCTGGATGCTGACGACAGAGATATTGACCTCTTTTACATCCATATCCAGCATGTTCTCGATGCTGGTCTTGACCTTTTCCTGCACCAGAACGGCTACGTCTTTCAGCTTGACGCCTTTCTTCAGCGCCAGCGTAATGTCGACAAAAACGTCGCTGCCTTCCATACGGATGCCGATGCCCTTGCCGTACGCGCGCTTGTTCTTCCGGTTGCCGATGGTGAGGATACCCTGGACGTCGCTGATGGCCAGATCGGTGATGATGGCCACCACTTCATCGGAGATGCGGATCTGACCCGCGGGACGATCCTCGATAACGTTTACCTGACGCTCTGTTTCCGCCACGATGATACCTCCTGTGCTTTTCCCGGCAAACAATGCCGGGAGATTCGGAAAAAAGAGAATGAGCCGCCAGGAAGCCCGGGGGACACAAATACCCCGTCAGCGGAACACAGCTCCGCTTCTGCTCCTTCGCCGACTCATTATAATTGCTTACGCGCGGCTCAGATACTCACCCGTACGGGTATCGATCTTGATCTTGTCGCCTTCGTTGATGAACAGAGGCACCTGCACCACAGCGCCGGTCTCGACGGTGGCGGGCTTCAGCACGTTGGTCGCGGTGTTGCCCTTGGCGCCGGGTTCGGTATGCGAAATGACCAGCTCTACGAACAGCGGGGGTTCTACGCCGAATACTTCGCCGTTATGGCTCAGAATACGGACCTGCTCGTTCTCTTTCACGAACTTCAGGGCGTCGCCCAGCTGATCGGCGTTCAGAGCAGTCTGCTCGTAAGATTCGGGATCCATGAAATAGAACAGATCGCCGTCCTGATACAGATACTCCATATCCTTGCGCTCGATGATGGCGCGGTCCACCTTCTCGGTAGGACGGAAGGTGCGCTCGATCACGCCGCCTCCGGTCACGCTCTTCAGCGTGGTGCGCACGAACGCGGCACCCTTGCCGGGCTTAACATGCTGGAACTCGATCACCGTATATACGTCGTTTTCGTACTCAATGGTCAAACCGTTTCTAAAATCACTTGCAGATACTACATCGGCCATTCTAAAAATCCTCCCAATTTTGAAGTCTTCTATAGTTTACCTTATTTTTCGCAATTTAGCAACCTTTTTTTATAAGGAATGCATTTTTCCTTATCCCGGCTGTAAAATCATTCAACCAAAGCCTTTGCGAGGAAGCGGATGAAGGCTTCCGCCATCTTTTCCGCGGGTATTCCCTCTTCGTCGAAGACGGCGCCGGCCGCCTGCCGGTACGCTTCCTCCCTCTCGGACAGGAGCGTTTCGATCAGCTTCCTCCTCTTCGGGCCGTGCGCCTCCCGCAGGAGAGGCCTGTCGGTATCGTCTTTCAGGCGCTCGTAGAGCGTATCGGGCGACGCTTTCAGATATACCGTCAGCACGCCGCTCTCCTTTAGAATCCGCCGGTTTTCTGGGCTCTTTACCGCGCCGCCTCCGAGGGAGAGCATCAGGCCGGGGCGCAAAGCGAGCTCTTTCAGCACCTCGCTCTCGACCGCCCGAAAGCCTGCCTCGCCTTTCCGACGGAAGATCTCGGGGACGGACATTCCTTCCCGCCGGACGATCTCCTCGTCGGTATCGAGAAAGATAAGCTGCAGCGCTTCAGCCGCCTGCTTCCCAAGAGTGGTCTTCCCGCTTCCCATAAAGCCCGTGAGGGCGATCGTCTTCTTCATGCGAAATACTCCTTCGCCCACACCAGGAACCGCTCCTTCAGCGCTTCACGCGTTTCCTCCGGATAGGTGAAATCGTTCCAGATCTCGAACGACCTCGCCCCCTGATAGAAGAGCATGGCCAGGCCTTCCACGCCGACGCCGCCCTGCGCACGCACTCTCTGCAGGAAAGGCGTCTGCTGGGGACGGTAGACCGCGTCAGCCGCATACTCGATGCCATCGTAGAACCGTTCGTCCGCGACGGGGAGCGGATCTTTCGTTCCCTGCATGCCGGCGGGCGTCGTCTGGATCACGTACGGATGCGGCTCCCGCACCGCTTCTTCGAGCGTGACGGCTCTCATGAGCGGCCGTTCTTCTCCCTCCGTGCGGGACAGATACGAGCCGATCAGTGCTTCCGCCCTCTCCCGGTGACGGTTGTACACCCGCACTTCCTTCGCCCCTTCGAGCTGACAGACGGCAAGGGCGCTCCGTGCGGCCCCTCCCGCTCCCAGAAGGAGCACGGATCTGTTTTTCAGGCTCATGCCGCCGGTCGCGAGCTGCTTCTGCATACCGTACACGTCCGTATTATACCCGAAATACCCTTCCGGCGTGCGTTTCAGCGTGTTCACCGCGCCCACACGGCGGGCGTTGTCACTTACTCCGCAAACGAACGGAAGCGCTGTTTCCTTGTGGGGAATGGTCAGATTGATGCCGGCGATCTCCATCGCCCACGCGCCGCGGATGGCCTCTCCGATGCGATCGGGCTCCACGTGGCATGCGATATAGGCCATGTTCTCCCCTCGCTCTTCGATAAAAAGCTCGTGAATCTTCGGCGAGAACGTATGGGCGATCGGGTGCCCGAAGACCGCAAACAGCTTCGTTCTGCCGTCGACGTTCATGCGGGCGTACGATTCAGCGTTTTTCATGCGGAGTCTCCTTTCGCCACATTTTCAAAAAGAGCGATTCGAGCGGGCGCTTGGGCCGGGTGATGGCCTCGTCCACCTCGCGGGACAGGGGCTCCGTATAGATCGTATAGGTGCCCGCCAGATTGCCGGCCATACAATCGGTGAAGAGCTGGTCTCCGATCACCGCTGTCTCTTTCGGGGTAACGCCGGCCTCCGCGATGGCCTTTCTGACACCCTTCGGCAGCGGCTTCCCTGCCTTATACTGATAGGAAGCCTGCAGGACCGCCCCGAATCGGGCGACTCTCGGCTCCTTTCCGTTCGACAGAAGCGCGATCCGGAACCCTTTTTCCTTCAGTTTTTTTGCCAGCTGCTGCAATTTTTCTCCGGGATTTGCTGCAGTATACAACTCCAGCGTATTGTCGATATCGAATAACAGCAGACGGATCCCCTGATCATACAGGCGGTCGTAATCGATGTCATAGGCGGACGGCGCGAACTCGTTCGGCTTCAGAATGCTCATGAAAGGAGCTCCCATACGAAACGGGCGGTGTCGGTGACCCGGATGTCTTTCGGCGTCGCCTGCGCTATTTTGCCCATCGCGAGCATCGGGCGCGCGACGGCGTTCTCTTCCACCATATCATAAGAAGTATCGGACACCAGATGATAGTTCTGCCACTGGGTATCGATCGAGATAAGCCCTCCCACCTTGACGCCGGCGGCTTCCGCAAGGCCCTCTGCCTTGGCGCGGGCATTGTCGGCCATCTGCTTCAGAAGGCTCTCCCTGGCGCTCCCGGTATCCTTCGCCGTGAAACGGAGCGACAGGACAGGTTTCGCCCCCGTCCCCGCGATGGCGGAGAGCACCTTGGCGAGACGGCTCATAGAGAGCGGCATCTCCAGGCTGAGCGACTGATTTCCCGCGTAGCCCTTGAACTCCTGCCGGTAGTCGCCGTGCTCGTCGCGGACGCCCTCGTACTCGGTATGGATCTGCAGGCTCTCGGTCTTCAAATCGTCTTTTTTGAAGCGGCACTGCACACACGCCTTCTGGAGCGCCGCCAGTTTTTCGTTCATTTCCTCCATGACCGCTCCGTATTCCGGATTCCTCGCTTCCAGAGACATGGAAAGCTCAATATGATCCGGTTTCACAAATACTTCTCCCGTACCGCTCACGGTGATTGTTTTCATAATGCCGAGGCCTCCTTTTTGATCGCCGATCCGCCCGTCCGAAGACGGTCTGTGATCTCTGTTTCTGTCCAGTGAATTATACCATCAAACGGTCCGTCTGTAAAGGGCGGCAAAAAACCGTGACAGATGCTCCCGTTTATGATATACTGTCAGCAGTCTGATGTTGGGGAGGTGCGCTTATGACGCCTTTGGAACAGTTCCGCCGGATGACCGCGGGAAAGACCGTCAGTGTGATCGGCCTGGGGGTCTCCAACCGTCCGCTGGTCGATATGCTTTTGGACGCGGGAGCGATCGTGACTGCCCGCGACCGCAATCCGGTATCCGATCCGGAGACTTTTACCGGCCGCGGGGTCCGTCTGATCACCGGCGACGGATATCTGGATGACCTGCACGACGAGATCATCTTTAAAACGCCCGGCATGCGCTTCGATCTGCCCGAGCTTGCCGCGGCGGTGGCTTCCAGCAGCATGCTCACATCGGAGATGGAGGTTTTCTTCGAACTCTGTCCGTCCTCGCACACGATTGCGGTGACGGGGAGCGACGGCAAGACCACCACAACCACGCTGATCGCCAAGATGCTCGAGGCCGAAGGATACACCGTTTTCCTCGGCGGCAATATCGGGCGTCCTCTGCTGCCGCAGCTGGCCGAAATCAAGCCGGAGGATTACGTCGTTCTGGAGCTCTCGAGCTTCCAGCTTCACACGATGAAGCAAAGCCCGCACGTCGCCGTAATGACCAATATCACGCCCAATCATCTGGACGTGCACAAGAGCTATCAGGAATACATCGACGCCA
>JAEEGL013337900.1_pt1 | contig 15731 bp, 11 predicted proteins | sample 9134231 | NCBI WGS metagenome assembly JAEEGL01 (sample SAMN16246548, study PRJNA631951) | gut metagenome | biome: gut microbiome; feature: rumen; material: fiber-attached | host: Bos | place: Iran: Karaj | collected 2018-10
AAACTCATGCTGCCCGCGCCTAAAAAGACGAAGACCGGCTACTCGACTAACGCAGACGTCCTCGAGAAACTGAAAAACAAACATCCTATAATAGGGCTTATATTGGAATACCGCGAGCTGTCTAAGCTCAAATCCACCTACGCGGACGGCTTGGTGCGTGTTATTTCGGACGACGGGAGGATACACACGAGTTTCCAGATGACCGTTACCGCAACGGGACGCCTCTCTTCCACGGAGCCGAATCTGCAGAACATCCCGGTCCGGCGGGAGCTCGGCAGCGAGATAAGGAAAATGTTCATCGCCGGGGAGGGCTGCACGCTCGTCGATGCCGACTATTCGCAGATCGAGCTGCGCCTGCTCGCGCACATTTCCGGAGACGAAGTGATGCGCGAGGGCTTCCGGTCAGGCGCGGATATACACAGGCTCACCGCTTCGCAGGTGTTTGACACGCCCTTTGACGAGGTAACGTCACTGCAGCGCAGCCGCGCGAAAGCTGTCAATTTCGGCATAGTATACGGGATCTCGGCATTCTCGCTCGCGCAGGATATTGGAGTGCCTGTCGCAGAGGCAAAGCAGTACATGGACAGTTACCTCGGAAAATACAGCGGGGTAAGAGAGTACATGAAAAACATCGTCGAGCAGGCAAAGCGTGACGGATATGTATCGACTGTTTACGGCCGCAGACGCAGCCTGCCGGAGCTGAAGTCTTCGAACTTCAATCTCCGTTCCTTTGGTGAGCGAGTCGCTCTGAACATGCCGATCCAGGGCACGGCGGCGGATGTGATCAAGATAGCGATGATAAGGGTCTTTGACCGTATCAGAAGAGAGGGACTGCGCGCAAAGCTCATACTGCAGGTGCACGACGAGCTCATCGTAGAATGTCCGGAGGACGAAGCGGATGAGGTGTCCAAACTCCTGTGCGAGGAGATGGAGAACGCGGCGGACTTTTCCGTTCCGCTGACAGTCGAAGCTCACACGGGCAAGAGCTGGTATGAGGCCAAATGACTGAGATAAGAGCTGCCGGGAGCGCAGATATCCCGGAGATATCGGAGATAGAACGCTCGTGTTTTTCGCCCGCATGGTCGGATAAGAGCCTTCTTGACGAACTCGCTTCACAGGACACGTTTTTTGCAGTAGCGTCAGACGGCAGGATACTGGGATTCTGCGTGGCCCGTATAGCCGGAGACGAAGCAGAGCTTTACCAGATCGCTGTTTCGGAGAACGCACGCAGACGCGGTACTGCTGCGCTTCTGATGGAAGCGGTGTTCAGGTGGGCTGCGGCTTCAGGCGCTGAAAAGCTGTTCCTCGAAGTCCGCGCAGGCAACGGTCCCGCTGTCGGACTTTATGAAAAAACCGGTTTCTCAGTTATAAACATACGTAAAGATTACTACAGCGCGCCCGTGGAGGATGCGCTGATAATGGAAAAAACGATCGTGCGTGAATAAGCAGCACGGGAGGAAAGATATGATCATTCTGGCAGTAGAGTCGTCCTGCGACGAGACGGCAGTCGCCATAACCAGGAACGGACGCGAAGTGCTCGCGGATGAGATATTCTCACAGGCAGACATGCACGCGCTGTACGGCGGCGTTGTACCGGAGATAGCGTCGAGGAACCACATAAACGTGATAAGCCGGCTTGCCGGTTCCGCGATCGAAAAAGCAGGTATCAGCAGGGGGGATATAGACGCGGTGGCGGTTACATACGCGCCGGGACTAATAGGCGCGCTGCTCGTCGGTGTCAATTTCGCCAAGGGGCTTGCCTTGTCGCTGGGAGTGCCGCTCATTCCGGTGCATCACATAAGAGGCCATCTTGCGGCAAACTATATAGCTTATCCGGAACTGGAACCTCCGTTTCTGGCGCTCATCGTCTCCGGCGGCAACAGCATCATAGCCGATGTCCGCGGGTATACGGATTTTAAGATCATGGGCTCCTCACGCGACGACGCTGCGGGCGAGTGTTTCGACAAGGCCGCGCGTGTCCTGGGACTTCCGTATCCGGGAGGAAAGCCGATGCAGGATCTCGCGGAGGGCGGCGACGATACGAAATACACCCTCCCGCGCGCGAAGATCGAGGGAGCGCCTTATGACATGTCGTTCTCCGGTCTTAAGACTGCTGTCGTGAACATTGTCCACAACGCTGAACAGAAAGGCGAGGAACTTGACAGGGCTTCTCTCGCGGCATCGTTTGCCGCTGCGGTCAGCGATACCCTCGTGCCGAGAGTGATGGCAGCCGCACGTGAGCTCGGATACGACAGGATATCCATATCAGGCGGAGTCGCGGCAAACAGCCGCATCCGCAGGGATTTTGAAAAAGCGGCAGCTGAGGAGGGAAAAACGCTCTATACGCCCCCGCTCAGGCTGTGCGGCGACAACGGCGCAATGATCGCCTGCCAGGCGTACTATGAATACCTTGCCGGCGTACGGGCGGGGATGGAACTTAACGCGTATGCGACAATGGACATCGACAAGACGCTCTACTGACAACTGACGGAAACTAAAGCGAACCGGCGTGACCTGTAAGGGTCACGCCGGTTCGAGTATATCCGGGAAGAACGGAGATCACTTGAGATACTCCTGGATGTTATTGCTTATGTGTCTGTACATCTCTTTGAGCGGCTGTTTTATCTGGCAGATCTTGTCCTTGCAGTTTTCACACTGGAGCGTTGTGTTCGAGCCGTGCCAGAAACGCTCCGGATGGCTTGCGTAGATGACCTCCCAGCGGATGAGAACGATGCAGGCCATGAAAAACAGGCTCCAGCTGAAGAAACTCTTTATGAACAGCAGCGGCGTGTACATCATGAAGTGGCCCCAGTCGAAGATCCGGCAGTTCACGCAGCAGCGGTTTTTCATGATCAGGGACTGGAAAGGACAGAATATGAGTATGCATATCATATCGGAGACGAAATACAGGAACGACAGCAGCAGCATCTCCGCGTTGCCGATAACGCCGAGAAGATAGAGCACAGCGAATATGGCGTTGAAGCATAGCCAGATGAGCATGACCTTCCAGGCTTTGACGTTCATTATCTGCACGAATCGGTAGAGCTCGTTCGCGTCGTAGTGCGCCGAGGGCTCGTTATAGGTGTTCAGAGAGCTTTTCCTGCTGCCCATCGTGATAAATTTTGCGGGGAGTATGTGGATTATCATGCCAAGCATCAGGATTATCCAGAGCACGTGCCGCCAGTCGAAGGTTCTGAGGAAGTCGTCTCTCACGAAGGAGACCAGTATATCCCGGTGCGCGAAGTACAGATAGACGGCAGTCAGCAGGATGAGTCCGCGGAATACCAGCCTGCACATGTACAGTATGAACGTAAAGCTGTTTGGACGTTTGATGTTTTTGATCTTTTTGAGATCGGGACGTTTGATTTTTTTCATTTTGCTGTCATCTCCGCCGGGATAGATATAGTAAACAGTGTTTATATATTAAAAATAATACAAAAACAGATGAAAGGCAATACGTAAAGGTGCCGATTTAAGACGATTCGGAATAACGGTACGGAACAGACGCTGATCAGTTTGGGTCATCCAGTTCGAGTGAGAGTATTTCTGCACATTCCCTGATCCATTCTATGTATGCCGTTTCCCTCATTATCCCGCCGCGGCCAAGCATGTACTCGTTATATACGGATTCCTTGGGTTCGGGCGGCGAATCCATCGCCATCATGGCCTTGAGTTCCTCGGAGCGTGTCTTCTGCAGTTCGAGCCTCAGCTTTCTTCTGATAAGCTGCCGGTTGAAAACTGTGGTAAGCTGTTCTTTTGACATATTGTCGGCAAAGTATACCCGGAGACGGAAAGCGTCTTTCTCGATAGGGGGGAGAGAATCGTCTGCGACGAGCCAGCTATCGAGTTCGGCCTTACCCTTTTCCGTGATGGAATACAGCTTCTTCTCCAGTTTTTCCCCCTGAATGACGACCTCATAACTAAGAAGATCCTCGTCGAGGAGTTTCTTTAGCTCGGGATATATCTGGCTGTGTTTGGCGTCCCAGAATCGGTAGAGGACACCGTCGAAGTACTTGGTTATGTCGTAGCCGGTCATAGGGGTACGGTTGATCAGACCGAGGATGGCGTATTTCAGTTCGCGCATGGCAGACACCTCTGGATAGTTAGTTATGCGGACATTATAACATGTAAATATGAACATGTAAAATATTTAATAAAAAGTATTGACATGTCAAAAAATATGTATTATATTACATGTAGAAAGTGACATGTAAACAACATAATACTATTATGAGAGGGGTTACATCAATGAAAACCAACGTTATGAACGAGTTCATCGACAACAATCTGCGTGCTGCGGCAGAGACCCCTGACTGGCGGGACGTCATCAGGGAAGAGACGGCCGGTTCGATCAACATATTTCAATCCGTGATGCTCACCGCGATCGTGACGGCTTTTCTCATGCTGATCGCCAGATGATTACGACCTGGAATACTCCATCTTGCAAAAAATAGTATCCAACACATATTAAGAACTGCGGTCCGGCAGATCCGGACCGCAGTTCTTTGTTCAGACCGGCATCAGACCGGTTTTTTCAGCCTTTTACTATGCATTTGAGACCGTGCTTTTCAAAAATCGACTTAGCATGTTCAGTTGACCCAGAATCGGGAGCATCCAGATCACTCATGGGGTACTCACGGTCGAGCGCCTCATACTTGCCAATGCCGTAACGGTGATAGGGAAGCAGTCCGACCTCGTTTCCTGGCAGAACGGAAGATACGAATTCCGCAGTTTTTTCGATATTCTCGTCGCTGTCGTTGAACCCAGGGATGAACGGGACCCGGACAGTTATGGGGATACCAAGCCCCGCGATGTATCTGAAATTATCAAGGATGGGCTCGTTAGGCACGCCTGTAGCGCGTCTGTGGGACTCCGAATCCATGTGCTTTATATCGAAATATACAAGACTCACGTAGGGGAGGATCATGTCGAGGACGTCCCTCGTGGCGTATCCGGTGGTGTCGAGACAGGTGTGTATGCCCTCTTCGCGCAGCGCTTTCAGAAGCGCCGCGGTAAACTCGGGCTGCGCGAGCGCTTCACCGCCGGAAACGGTAACGCCCCCATCTGAACTCTCGTAATATACCCTGTCCCTCAAAACGACTTTAAGTATCTCGGAGACGGTCTTTTCCTCGCCCATGAAATGGACGGCGTTTCTGGTGCATTCGGACACGCACTGCCCGCATACCACGCATTTTTCACGGTCGATGCGGATGCCTTTCTCCTCCTTGAACGTGATCGCCTGCTGCGGGCATGCGGCGACGCACCTTCCGCACTGCACGCAGTTGATGTCGCGGTGGAACAACTCGGGCACTCCGCTCTGAGACTCGGGATTCGAGCACCACGGGCAGGAGAGAGGACAGCCCTTGAGAAATACTGTGCTCCTGATGCCGGGGCCGTCGTCTATCGAGTAGCGCTGGATATTGAATACCAGTCCTTTAACATCGTCCATGCGGGGTTCTCCTTCCGTGCTGCGGCGTTATGCCGGGGCGTCAGTGCGCCTTTATCTGAATGCCCTGATCAATCATTACATTATTATGATAAACCACCCTTTTTTTTCTGTCAATGCGGGCGTTCGCCGCGGAGGCTGACGAATCTTGACAGTTATATTTACAGGGATTATCATATAATCAGAAACAAAATGCTGCGTAATCTGCGGCTTGGATAATGACCACGGGAGGAAAAGAAATGGATGAAAAAAACATTTACGGCGAGATAATCGACCTTGAATGGGAGATGTTCGACCACACCCAGAATATAGGCGGGCGCGCTTCTTGCCAGGAGAATAAGAGAGGTTTTATAGCAAATCGTATGTGTCAGTTCCTTGCATGGAACGAGGAGACGCTCGAGAGCTATCTCGAGGATCTGAAGAAGGCCAAAGCCGAGGACAGGAACCTTATGGTCGAGAAGTACGCAAGGATGATGGCGCCTGTTTATACTTCCGAGTATAACGAACTGGCGGCATATCTGCCGAAGATCACCGAGGAGAAGGCGGAACTGGTCAGACAGATCGTCGACATGCAGATGGAATGGATGCTTGAGACCACAGAGATCTATCCTGTCTTTACAGGCTTCGGCCGTCCGAAAGAGACCGACCAGGACGAAGAGTACGACACTTCGTATCAGTCCTATCTCCGCGGCGAACTCAGCACATATTCCGTTGAGACGCTCACGTCGTATCTCAAGTACATCACGGAACTCAAGGCAGAGGGGAAGAACATTTATGAGATGATCCTCCAGAACACGGCGCATGCCTACGGATTTGAGGACGCTCGGGCGGCTGAGGAGAACCTCAAAAAGTACATTGAGGAGCATCAGGGCTGAGCCCGAGTTCCGCGTATAAGAAAGTCAGTAAGAACGAAACGGGACCGCAGTAAGATCTGCGGCCCCGTTTTTTGTTTTCTATTTCATCTGCTGTTGTTAGGTGCACGCCATGCTGCACTTCAGATATGCATGCACTTTGTAGTAGAGAATGCTGTTTATAATTGACATATTTTGACGGTTGATGTATATTTTAAATGGAATAATTTGATAATACATCGTGCAATACAATGTATGTAAAGGAGACTGAATCTACTATGAAGTGCACCCAATGCGGCAAGATCATACCCAACGATTCCAGATTCTGCAAATACTGCGGCGTTCAGCTGAGCCGTACCTGCGCGTTCTGCGGAGCGGCCGTCGACGAAGATGCCCGTTTCTGCTCCGTCTGCGGCGCGGAGATCGTAGCGGTTTCCGATTATGAGCTCGATATCTCCAAGAACGTGCCGGACATGGAGCCCGGCGTTCTGACTGCGTCCGGCACACGCAATGTCGCAGGTTTCTATTTTTCACACAGGGTCAGCAGGAAGAACAAGCACGCTTCCGCCCACTTCTTCGATATCAGCGATAAGACGCTCGCCTATGTCGAAGACAACCAGCTCTACCGCCTCGACAGAGAGGACGAGCTCAGAAGGCACAGATCCGAGGTCTCCCTCGACACGAGCATCGAAGCCGTCGCCATCCGCGGCAACGATATACTGACTGCCGGCTTTGACTGGGGCGATGAGAATAAAGAATGGAAGATCATGCTCTGGACATATGACGACGCGCTGAACATCCGTTCAGAGACCGAGGTAACGACGGTCACCGTCGACGAGGAGCAGCAGTCCTGGAGGATGCGCCTTACAGACAAGTGCCTCTTCGTTTTCTCCTGGGATAACTACGACAAGGGCAGACGCGAGATCATAAAGTACAATCTTGAGACCAGAAAACTTGAGAAGAAAGCTATCTGCGGCAGAAAGACCTATATATGGTTTGCGGACGGCGAGAAGATCTACTTCCGCGGCGAGCGCGCGGCGCAGACTGTCGACCAGAACGGCAATCCTGTGTACGAGAGCTATTTCGGAGTGATGGACACCGCACCCGAAAAATGGACCGTAAACCGCATATGGACATTCGGAGACGGCCCGGATGACGTACCGAACGGCGCAGTTTACTGCGATTTCGAGAAGGGCCTCATCTGGTCCCGTGTTACCAGAAACGAGCGTCACGAGCATGGCTACGATGAAGATGCTTACGTTGCCAGGGATTTCGCTCCCGGCTGCCCGATCCGCACGGATATACCGGCGTGGAAGCTTCCCTCTAAAGATTCACAGGTGCTGTTCTTCGATTATTTCGACGGCAGCTATGCGATCAAGGCCAGAAACGCCTTTGCAATCGATACGTTCAACAGGAACGGCGAGCTCCATCACTGGAAATACTCCATCCACGGAGACACCGAGAACGTGATCGTCTGGGATGACCAGCTGCTTGCGGATATGACGAGCCTGGGTTACAGAGTATACCCCATCACGCTTGAAGGGCCGGAGGACATTTACAAGGACGGCATCCCCATGCTCCGCTACACCGGAGCGTGAGGATTCAATAACGAATACCGTAAGCGGGGCCAGCTGAAAAAGCTGGCCCCGCTTTTAAATTGTGACGGTTTACACGGAGCTTAACGCTGTTAACAAGTGTCTCAACTTAGGAACCGTGAAGGATCGCGGTGGAACGATTGGAAGATAATAGTGTTGAATGTAATACTGCCCCTGTGATACGATATTATCGTTGTTATTAACATCGTTCATCATCACGGGAACTTAAATTGACTTTTATCCGGGAGGAGAACCAGACGGTGAAAAACGTATTCAGAAAGATTATATGCGTCGTACTATCAATCGTAACGCTGGCCGGAATGTTTATAACAGGCGCAATGGCTGCCGAGCCGACCGGATTTGAGCAGATCGACAGCCCGATGATCTACAACTCGACAGACTCGAGCAAGCTGGACGGCTATACTCCGGTCAGCCTGAGCGACGTTTACGGTCAGATCGACACTGACAGCGCTAAGGAGATAGAATCATTGTTCTCAGATGACGCAGTTGCAAGGTTTTCTGAAGAACTGGGACGTATCCTCGATTTTGAGCCAGTAGAAAACGAAGAGGCAGCTCCCGTTCTCGGAGCAGCAAATACGTTTGTGTCAAACGGCGGGATGAGGAACTTTTTACAAAGCGGAAACCTTACGCTGGGCGCCGAAATAGGTTTGACGGAAAACAAAGATGCCAAAGTCAAGGTCCTGGGCGCGAACAATGCCGCCAGCGGATGGGTATTCGTCGTGGATAAGGACGCGATATGTTACTTTATCAAGGACCGTAACGGAAACGGTTTACAGGGCGCGCTGGTGACGATCTCCTACATCGATGACTCAAACACCCGTGTCACAAAGAGCGTTGTCACCACCGGGGACCACACCCCCGGTATAGCCGTCTTCGACGATCTCCCTGAGGCGTTCTCCGGTATCGTGGATATACAGGCTGAAGGATATCGTGCCGTATCCATACTCGATAAAGATATGGCATCTGGCGACCATTACACTTTCGAGCTAGATGAATCGAAAGAAGACGACCTGTACGTCCGCGGCGTTGATCTTTCCGGACTGGACTTGGTCAATGAGGAGACCAAACTTGAGCTTGTGACTATGGATACGGAAGATCTGTCTCTCAAAGTGATCGTTACCACGACCGGAAACGCTTCCTTCCCGGATTCGATAGATATCTACTCTGAAAACAGAGAAAAAACTATACTTACAGTCAGCAATACCTCCGGTTATGCTTACGATGACAACACAAAGGTCTATGTCGCCGACAAGAGATGGGTGGAGGAGAATTCCGGACTTCTGAAGGACGGAGATCAGGTTTCCGTCAAGCTCGGCAGCGATACGTTCGAACTTGAACATGTCACTGTGGAGAACGCCGTTCTGACACCGGGCACGAACAAGACCGATATGCCCTTGACGACTCAGAAGATGCCGGGCAAAATCTCCGATAGGCTGGGCGGCACAGGGCTCCTGGATACGACGTTCGATCTTCTTCAGGTCCCGGTCACCGTCGGCTTTTTCCCGGACGGCAATATAATCATAATGGCATCCTATGATATCACCAGACTGGACCCGAATACCCAGTACAAGTACAGCTCGCTGTTCGATAAGTCCTGGAATCCGAAGACGCTTAAGAGTTCCGAGCGGACATTCCAGGTGTTTGAAAAAAGCTTCTGGGAGAATGCCGAGAAAGTCAAAGGCGGCAAAGCTGTGCTTAACTCCCCTGATAAGATCAAATGTCTCACCAATAAGAACTACAACTTTTCCATGAGCTTCTCCGTCTTTCTCCGGAGCTGCTATAACGAGGAGACCGACGATCATTACGGAGTCGGCGGCATCATGTTCAGCGGCAGCTTTTCCGGCGGCATCACGGAGTACTTCCTGTTTACTGCCGGCCCGATAGTCATACCCGCATATATCGGATTCGAGGCCGGTATAGCGATCAACACCTCGTTGAATATCAGTTTCAACATGGACAAGCCCCCGGTGGGAGAAGCAAGCAGCACCAAATGGAAGTACGCTAACAATGGCGATACAGACGCATCGGGCAGGATAGAAGTCATTCTCAGTTTTTCTGTTTTCGGCGGCGTTGGAGTAAAGGGCGTACTCGGAGCCGGCGCGACAGGATATGTAAACATGGATATCGCCACGGTGATGGGGAAAGGGTACGGCAGTACGTTAGGAGATCCCCACAGCTTTATTGATCTGCTGTACGGGTTGCGGATAGATTATTATCTGCTCTTCTTCAGCGGATCGATAAAACTGGACTGCCTCAACGGGGCGGTGCGGATCGCCGACAGCAATGGTGAGAAGGACAGACTGCTTGCCGACAACACCCAGGATATCGAATTCCGGGCCATGGATCTCGGCGCGTATTCGGAAGATCTGGTCCCGATACTGAATGAAAGTGGAGAGTCGCATGATGATGCATATATGTTAAGAAATAGCGGCTCCACGCTCGAACTGGGTGCCAAAACGAGTTCTGTCGACTCAAACACCTACCCTGATAACCAGCTCCAGGCGGTTTCCACAAGAAACTACACGGCTTTGTTCCGTATAGTCGTCTTGGGGGGGCAGGCATGCATAATGTATCAGCTGCAGAGCAGGACCACGGGAGACATACTGCCGGTATTCTACTTTGTAAAGATGCCTGAAGGAGAAACGCGTTCCGTCACGGAATTCGTTGTCGTACCCAACAAGACGGACTGGAATGATCCCGACAACTGTGACAAGGTCTATATCGGAGCGGTGCTGGCAGACGACAAACTTACTGACGAGAACGAGAGGTTGAGGAGCACCGACGTCGCCGCAATGGTCGTTGATCTTGACCGTACGGATACGGTGAGTTCGGTAATCGTCAGCAATCCGGCCAATAAGGGCGCATACCTTTACAGCGCGCCGATGCCGGCCGGACGCGAAGACTACTGCTCTGTCGCATATGCGGCCACATCCCTCAGAGATGAAGTCGGCAAAAGCGTGGACGGTATGAAAGAGCTTCTTACGGTCATTCCGACCTATACTTCCTATCAGCTTTCCTACTGCGACCCGGGAAAACCGGAGACACGTTATTATACGGGTCTAGGAACAGACAAGATACATTCTTCCGGAGTCATCGCCCCGAACGAGCCCAGTTACTGGGCAGTCGATCCATTGAGTTCATCGGACAAATACCTAGTTGTGAAAGGCTACGGTTCCAACGGCTATTACGAAAAGGATCTGAGGTGCAATTTCCGTGTCGATATAGACGGGATGGTAGATCCTGCTGATCTTTACAGCGGCAAGCTGGATTTCAACGATCTCATCACCAACTGGCAGTACCTGAACGGCTGCAACTACTTTATTGCTGGTGACAGCGTTTTCGCGATGGAGAAAAAGAGCACAGGCAGTGATCCCTCGAATTACGAATGGGTCGCCGCCAAGGCCGTCAACGGCTCCGGCGTAGTCTGTGCGGAGAACAGTTACGCTTTCATCACGAACAATAATCAGTCCGCGATATACCTCATCGGCGTGGTAGAGGACTATGACGTCGATATGGAAGCCGGTACCGCAGTCAAAACCGACAACAGAGTACAGATATACACTCTTACCAGAGATCTGGACTGGGTGGCCGATAAAGAAATAGCCACGCTCCACGGCCCGCTCGAACTGAGCTTTGCATATGGTGAAGTCATAAACAGTTTCACTGCTTCTTACAATCCTGACGAATGCAACGCGAGCGGCCTGACCGTCATATACAACACGCCGTCTTCCTACGACGCGGAGAAAACAAATATCCACATGTGGAATCAGAACGCTGACAGGGGACTTCTCGTCACGGACGTCAGGATACCGGATTATCTCGTCAAAGAGGATCAGGCGTATATCGACCTTTACGTTTACGTCAGAAACTACGGATACGGAAGAGAAAACGCAGTATCGTATACCATCCACGATGAAAACGGTTACTGGTTCACGCAGTATATTAACGGTCAGGACGTGGGAGAGACCTTCTATACGGGTACAGATATGTATACCGGAGATACCCGCGTGGACAAGATCACGATAAAACCGAATCCGAACTGGACACTGAATAAGGAACACGAAATAATCGTGGATGTGACCAGCAGTTACAAGTATAACGGTGATTTGGATAACGTAGTGAATATGACTGCCACCCTAAAGGCGGACAATACTTCTCTGACTGCGGCCAACACGCTCATAGGCGGAAGACACTACGTCAGCACAACTATAACGAACAATTCGATAATCGGCGAGGAGACGCCCATTATCAAGGCTGTATTCAAATACAGCGATCCCGGCAGGGAAAAGACGATGAGATTCCAGCTCCCGACGAACGAACTGCTCTACATGTATGACGAGGAGGACGAGGCGCCTGTCGAACAAGTCTATCATTTCGATATCGACATGAACGATATCTGGGAAGAAGGCATTGAAGAAGGCCTTGAAGGCATATACTTTTTGCTCGTCGACTCCGAGGACGTTCAGCAGTCCAATGAAGTGGTATATGTGGTCAATCCGGAGGAGACGGTCTCGCACGACTGTCCTTCCGCGAAGTTCGTCGACGTCGATAAGGCCGCGTGGTACCACGAGGCTGTCGACTACGCCGTTGCGAACGGCCTTATGAACGGAACTTCGGCGAAGAGATTCGAACCCGCTACTGCGACTACCAGGGCGATGATCGTAACGATCCTCCACCGTCTTGAAGGCGAACCCGTTGTGAACGCGATCAACCCGTTCGACGATGTGATAGACGGCGCATGGTATACGGACGCTATCATATGGGCTGCGGATAACGGGATCATCGAAGGTTACGGCGACGGCAGGTTCGGCCCGAATGACGACATAACGCGCGAGCAACTCGCGACTATCCTGTACCGCTATGCAGAGTACAAGGGATATGATGTGAGTGCGGGCGAGGATACGAACATCCTTTCCTACGACGACTACGCAGATATCAGCGAATGGGCGATACCCGCGATACAGTGGGCTGTGGGAACAAGCCTCATAAAAGGCCGGACCGATTCGACGGTAGTCCCGCAGGGCGGAGCTAAACGCGCAGAGACAGCGACTATCTTCATGAGGTTCATCGAGAGTTTGGAGTGAGAACGTCCTGTGTATCTTTTCCGCACAGCATTTATAGTTTAATATAAGAAAAAGCCTTGAAACGATTGAGTTTCAAGGCTTTTTTCTGGAGCTGGTAATGTGACTCGAACACACGACCTGCTGATTACGAATCAGCTGCTCTACCGACTGAGCTATACCAGCAAGTTTCAAAGCAGGTGTCATTATAACGCATGCGTGCAGAGTTGTCAAATGGAAAATGAAGCGATCCGGGAGCCGCGGACAGGCGGCTCCCGGAAGATTATATACGGGGAAAGGGGACGGTAAAGCGGTCACCTGATGAAAGCGCCAAGTTCTTCAGCGAGCTTATCAAGGACCTTGCGAACCGCGTCGTCAGACTCCGTGTCTGTCAGGGTCTTGTCATTTGAGCGGAAACGAAGCGAGAAAGCGGTACTTTTTTTGCCCTCAGGTATATGTGAGCCCGTGTAGATGTCGAAAAGCTTGACACTGCGAAGCAGTTCGCCCCCTGCACGTTTAATGCAGTCGGTCAGCTGCGCGATAGTGGTGTCATTGTCGCAGACGACGGCGATGTCTCTGTCCACGGCGGGGAATTTCGGCAGCGGCTGATACTCCGGTTTGCCGCCGTGTGATCCGTACAGCGCCTCGAAAGAGAGCTCTGCGGCGAAGACCTCGGTCTCAACGCCGTAGGATGCCGCGACAAGCGGGTGTATCTGACCGAATACGCCCAGTTTCTTGTCACCGGCGTATACCGCGGCACAGCGCCCGGGGTGATAGGAAGGATTGTCACGGCAGGCATCGAAACGTACGTCGCCTATGCGGGCGGCGCGGAGGATCTCTTCGATCGTGCCTTTGAAAGTGAAGAAATCAGCGCCGTCGCCGTAGGCACCCAGAGCGAGCATTTTCGGCTCGTCCGCGAGCCCGTCATCGCGCGGGATGTAGATCTTGCCAAGTTCATAAAGCCTTACGGCACTGTTGCGGTAGTTGTTGTTGCGAGCGATGACCTCCATCATAGAAGGAAGTATAGTCGTACGCATGATCGAGGTATCTTCACCCAGCGGGTTGAGGATCCTGAGACTCTTGCGGAGCGGACTGTCCTCGGGCAGACGGATCTTGTCGTAATAGGAAGGCGAGATGAACGAGTAGGTGATGATCTCGTCGTAGCCAAGCGCACGGCAAGACGTACCGAGCGAACGCTCGAAGAGCTGTGCGTCATTGTAACCGCCGCGCGTCGTCTCACCGCGCATGAGCGTATCGGGTATATTGTTGTATCCGTAAAAGCGCGCTACTTCCTCGGCAATATCGCAGCTGCGTTCCACGTCCTCGCGCCACGACGGGACGTGTATATCATTGCCGTCGAGAGTGAAGCCGAGGGAGAGCAGGATATCGCGCATGACCTGCGTGTCAAGTTCGGTGCCGAGAAGACGGTTGACCTTTTCGGGCTCGAGCGGGATAACGGTTTCCGCCTTGTCTTTGGCGATGACATCCATTACGCCGTCCACGACCTCGCCGCAGCCGAGCAGCTCGACCAGCTCGCAGGCGCGTTCCACCGCTTTGAGCGTGTTCATGATGTCGAGACCCTTTTCATAGCGGCTCGACGCGTCGGTACGCATACCAAGGGCAGACGCCGTGCGGCGGACAGATACGCCGTTGAAGTTCGCGGATTCGAAGAGGACCATCGCAGTGTCGCCCACGATCTCGCTGTTTGCGCCGCCCATTACGCCCGCGACGCACACGGGCTTGTGTTCGTCGCAGATGCACAGCATGTTTGTAGTCAACTCGCGCTCGTTGCCGTCCAGAGTCTGGATGCTCTCGCCCTCGCGCGCAGTGCGCACGACGATCCTGCCGCCTTCGACGCAGGAGAAGTCGAACGCGTGCATCGGCTGGCCGTATTCGAGCATGACATAGTTGGTGATGTCGACGATATTGTTGATCGGTCGCACGCCGGAGGCGCGCAGACGTTCGCGAAGCCACAGCGGGGACGGTGCGATGCGGACGTTTTTGACCATGCGCGCGGTGTAGCGCGGACAGAGGTCGCCGTCCTCGATCTCGATGTCGAGGAGATCTGCGATGTTGCCGCCGCTGCCTTTTACCGCGGGGATATGCAGCGCGAGAGGCCTAGCAAAAGTAGCGCTGGCTTCACGTGCGAGACCGATGACGCTCAGGCAATCCGGACGGTTTGGCGTGATCTCGAACTCGACGACTGTGTCGTTATAGCCGATCGCTTCGGTGATCTCGTCACCGGGTTTCAGACCTTTCGCTGCGAGGTCAGGGTCGTTGTTCAGAAGGAAGAGACCGTTTTCCGGGTTGTGAGGCCAGTCGTGCTCGGTCATCCCCAGTTCCTGCCAGGAGCAGCACATGCCGTTGGAAACAACGCCGCGCAGTTCGCCCGCCTCGATATGTTTGCCGCCGGCAAGTTCAGCGCCGGGAAGCGCGACAGGTACGAGGTCGCCGACCTTCTGATTCTGCGCGCCTGTAACTACCTGCACGGGTACTTTCTGACCGACATCGATCTGGCAGACCCACATGTGGTCGCTGTTCTCGTGGCGCACCATCTCCAGGATTTTGCCCACTACGACGTTTTTGATCTCCGAACCCTCGCGGGTAATGGTCTCCACCTTGGAGCCGGAGAGCGTCATCTCGTCGTTGAATGCCTTGTCGCTAACGTCGGCAAGGTCTACGAATTCGTTCAGCCATTTTCTGCTAAGATCCATGCTCTCACACCTCCTTAAAACTGTTCAAGGAACCGTACGTCGTT
>JAEEGL013492270.1_pt1 | contig 15731 bp, 8 predicted proteins | sample 9134231 | NCBI WGS metagenome assembly JAEEGL01 (sample SAMN16246548, study PRJNA631951) | gut metagenome | biome: gut microbiome; feature: rumen; material: fiber-attached | host: Bos | place: Iran: Karaj | collected 2018-10
GTCGCCATATCTTTGCACTCGCTTTTGAAAGGTACCTTAGCTCAGTGGTAGAGCAGTGGACTGAAAATCCGCGTGTCCCTGGTTCGATCCCCGGAGGTACCACATCAAAAACACGAAGCGACCGACTGCCCGTGCAGCCGGCCGTTTTTTTGTTGGATGTATGGGAAATGGGCATGCCTGTGATGATAATTGAAAAATCCTTATTACCTTTGTGGGTCAATATAAACCAATGATTCTATCAACTGATATTTACTTCTAATACTTAAGGTAATGAAACAATTCTTCCGCTTTTCACTCCTGCTGCTGGCACTCCTGTTGCCAGCACTCGCCATGGCCTACGACTTCGAGGTCGATGGCATCTACTACAACATCAACGGCAACGAAGTCACTGTCACGTATAAAGGATATTATGAATCCGATTATCAAAATGACTATTCAGGTAACGTGACCATTCCTGCGACTGTTACTTACAACGGAACCACCTACTCTGTCACCTCCATCGGCTATGGTGCGTTCTATGGTTGCGGTGGCCTGACGGGCGTAGAGATTCCGAATTCCGTCACTTCCATCGGCGAACGTGCGTTCTCTAATTGCAGTGGACTGAATAGCTTAACTGTGGCAAGTGACAATACTTCATTTGATTCCCGTGGCAACTGTAATGCCATTATTGAAACGGCTTCTAACACGTTGATAGCTGGATGTAAAAAAACTGTTATACCCAATACCGTCACTTCCATCGGCAGTAGTGCGTTCTTTGGTTGCAGCGGCCTGACAAGCATAACGATACCGAATTCCGTCACTTCCATCGGCGGAATGGCGTTCTCTCGTTGCACTGGCCTGAGAAGCGTGACGATTGGGAATTCCGTCACTTCCATCGGTGATGAAGCGTTCTGTCGTTGCAGTGGTCTGACAAGCGTGACGATACCGAATTCCGTTACCTCCATCGGCACTTTAGCATTCTATGGCTGCAGTTATCTGAGGCGCATGACGATACCGAATTCCGTCATTTACATCGGCCGAGAAGCGTTTGATAATACGGAGTGGTTTGATAATCAACCCGATGGTCTTGTTTACGCTGGCTTGGTAGCTTATAAGTACCAAGGCAGGATGCCCGAAGGGACACACATCGTTATAACTGATGGTACGAAAGGTATCGCATGTGCTGCATTCGATGATTGCAGCGGCCTGACAAGCGTGACAATTCCGAATTCCGTCATTTCCATTGGCGAAGGTGCGTTCAATCATTGCAGTGGCCTGACGAGCGTGACGATTCCGGACTCCGTCACCACCATCGGCTCTAGAACATTCTATTGGTGCACTGGCCTGACGAGCGTGACGATTGGGAATTCCGTCACCTCCGTCGGCTATGAGGCATTTGCTGGTTGCAGTGGCCTGATGAGCGTGACAATCCCGAATTCTGTCACCTCCATCGGCGAAAATGCGTTCTCTAGTTGCACTGGCCTGACAAGCGTGACGATAGGGAATTCCGTCACCACCATCGGCGAAAATGCGTTCTCTGGTTGCAGCGGCCTGACAAGCGTAGAGATTCCGAATTCTGTCTCCTCCATCGGCGAATATGCGTTCTATGGTTGCAGTAGCCTGACAAGCGTGGAGATTCCGAATTCCGTCACTTCCATCGGCGACCATGCGTTCTATTGGTGCGGTGGCCTGACAAGCGTGACGATTGGGACTTCCGTCACCTCCATCGGCGGAAATGCGTTCGGTGGTTGCACATCATTGGATACCCTCAATTTCAATGCAGTGGAGTGCGTTGAATTCGGTTCAACGGGAGACGATAGTCCTTTCTATTACTTAAATAATATCTCGAATGTCAATATTGGTAATAGCGTACTGAAGATTCCAGCCTATTTTGCTTACTGTTTCACCAAATTGACGAGCGTGACTATCCCGAATTCCGTCACCTCCATCGGCGAATGTGCCTTCATGGGTTGCAGTAGGCTTACGAGCGTGACGATTCCGAATTCCGTCACTACCATTGGCGAGTATGCGTTCTATAGTTGCAATAGCATGACGAGCGCGACGATTGGGACTTCGGTCACCTCCATCGGCAATTTTGCATTCCAACGTTGCACTTTATTGGATACCCTCAGATTTAATGCTGTTTCATGTGCCAATTTCAGATTATTGACAGATGACTATTCTTTATATAGTTTAGATATCTCGACCATCATCATAGGTGATAGCGTACAGATTATACCCGATTATTTTGCACACGGTTTAACTAAATTGTCGAGCGTGACGATTGGGAATTCCGTCACCTCCATCGGCGAAAGAGCGTTCTCTGGTTGCAGTGGCCTGACAAACATCACCATTCCAAACTCCGTTACTTCAATCGGTGCCGCGGCATTCGAGAACTGCAGCGCCCTGACAAGCATCACCATTCCAAACTTCGTCACTTCAATTGGTGCCGCGACATTCGAGAACTGCGAGGGCTTGACAAGCGTGACGATTGGCAATTCCGTCACCTCCATCGGCAATGCTGCGTTCGGTGGTTGCAGTAAACTGACGAGCGTGACAATTCCGAATTCTGTCACTTATATCGGAGATGAGGCGTTCAGGTATTGCCGTCTACTGACAGGCGTGGAGATTCCGAAATCTGTCACTTACATCGGCAGTTCGGCGTTCGCTGGCTGCTGGGCCCTGACCAACATCACCATTCCAAACCTTGTCACCTCCATCGGCGACGAAGCGTTCTCTGGTTGTTGGGGCCTGACGGATGTGTATAGCTACATTGCTGACCTCTCGAGAGTATCGAGCGGAAATCGACAATTCTATTTGAGTAATGCTGATTACTCTGGTCGTACGCTTCATGTGCTGCAAGGGACGGCTGATGACTACCGGGCTGATGAGAACTGGTATCCCTATTTTGGGCAGATTGTGGAAGATTTATTCATTGGTGACGTGAACGGCGACCTTGAGGTCAATATTGCAGATGTAAATGCCGTCATCGGCATCATCTTGGACGGAAATAGTAGCACCTATTCGGCAGACGTGAACAGCGATGGCGAAATTAACATCGCCGACATCAACGCTGTCATCAACATCATCCTGAATAGCACCCAGAATTAGATATAACTGGTTGTCAAAATGACAGCCGAGATTGAAACTTGGTGATTCCATCAAAAATACGAAACGACCGACTGCCCACGCAGCCGGCCGTTTTTTTTGTGGATGTATGGAAAAATATGCATGCCTGTGATGAAAATTGAAAATTCTTTACTACCTTTGTCGGTGATACCTTTAATCAATGATATAAACCGTTATTAATTATTTATTTCTAAACATTTTGATTATGAACCAACTCTTCCGTTTTTCCATCATGTTGCTGGCACTCCTGTTGCCCGCACTAGCCACGGCCCACGACTTCAAGGTCGATGACATCTATTACAACATCAACGGCAACGAGGCCACCGTGACTTTTAGAAGCTTAGATCATCCTTTATATCCTTTTTCCGGTGGGTATTCAGGCTCTGTCGTCATCCCAGCCACTGTCACCTACAATGGAACCACCTACCCGGTAACTTCTATCGGTGACAGGGCGTTCTATAACTGCACTGGGCTGACCAGCGTTGACATCCCCAACTCGATAACTTCTATCGGTCGCTGGGTGTTCTATAACTGCACTGGACTGACCAGCATCGTCATCCCCAACTCGGTAACCTCTATCGGTGTCCAGGCGTTCGAGGACTGCACTGAGCTGACCAGCATCGACATCCCCAACTCGGTAACTGCTATCGGTGGCTATGCGTTCAATAATACAGCATGGTACAATAACCAGCCCGACGGAATGGTCTATGCCGGCAAGGTCGCTTATAAGTATAAAGGCACGATGCCAAGCGGAACGAATATGACTTTCAAAGAAGGAACATTAGGCATTGCTGGCTATGCGTTCGAGGGCTGCACTGGACTGACCGGCATCGTCATCCCCAACTCGGTGACTGAGATTGGTGTCTTGGCGTTCTCGGACTGCCCTGGGCTGACCAGCATCGTGGTAGAAAGTGGCAATCCAAGATATGATTCGCGCAACAGCTGCAATGCAATTATAGAGACCGCCTCTAATACGTTAATTGTTGGCTGCAAGAACACGATTATCCCCGACTCGGTAACTGCTATCGGTGACTGTGCGTACTTTTGCTGCACAATACTGACCAGCATCGATATCCCCAACTCGGTGACTTCTATCGGTTCCTGGGCGTTCGCTGGCTGCTCGGGGCTGACGAGCATCAACATCCCCAACTCGGTAACTTCTGTCGGTCTCGCGGCGTTCTATGATACGGCATGGTACAATAACCAGCCCGACGGAATGGTCTATGTCGGCTTGGTCGCTTATGAGTATAAAGGCACGATGCCAAGCGGAACGAATATCACCTTAAAAGAAGGAACAATAGGAATTTCTGACGAGGCGTTCTATCAGTGCGCTGGACTGACCGGCATCGTCATCCCTAACTCGGTGACTTCTATCGGTGCCAGTGCGTTCTATGAGTGCACTGGTCTGACCAGTATCGTCATCTCCAACTCGCTAACTTCTATCGGTGCCAGTGCGTTCTATGGGTGCACAGGACTGACCAGCATCGTCATTCCCAACTCGGTGACTTCAATTAGTGACTCTGCTTTCGAGGGCTGCACTGGGCTGACCAGCATCGACATCCCCAACTCGGTAACGGCTATCGGTGACGAGGCGTTCATGGACTGCTCAAGGCTGACCAGCATCAACATTGGTAACGCGGTAACTTCTATCGGTGCCCATGCATTCTATCACTGCTATGCGCTGACCAGCATCGTGGTAGAAAGTGGCAATCCAAGATATGATTCGCGCAACAACTGCAATGCAATTATAGAGAGCGCCTCTAATGCGTTAATTATTGGCTGCAGGAACACGATTATCCCCAACACGGTAACCGCTATCGGTGACGAGGCGTTCGCTTTCTGCAGTGGGCTGACGAGCATCAACATCCCCAATTCGGTAACTGTGATCGGTGACAGGGCGTTCATTCGCTGCTGGAAACTGACCAGCATCGACATCCCTAACTCGGTAACTTCTATCGGTGACGAGGCGTTCATTGGCTGCTCAGGACTGACCAGCATCATAATCCCAAACTCGGTAACAAAGATTGGCGAGGATGCGTTCTACAACTGCACAGGACTGACCAGCATCGTCATCCCCAACTCGGTGACTGAGATCGGTTACGAGGCGTTCGCCTGGTGCACAGGGCTGACGGATGTGTATTGCTACATTGCTGACCTCTCGAGAGTATCGAGTGGGGATCGTCAATTCTATTTGGATGATCTTGCTTACTCTGGTCGCACGCTTCATGTGCTGCAGGGGACGGCTGACGCCTACCTGGCTGACGAGAACTGGTATCCGTGTTTCGGACAGATTGTGGAAGATATATTCCTGGGAGACGTGAATCGTGACCTTGAAATCAATATTGCTGATGTGAATGCCGTCATTAATATGATTCTGGGCGGAAATACTGGCACCCCTGCTGCCGACGTGAACGGTGATGGCGAAATCAACATCGCCGATCTCAACGCTGTCATCGACATCATCTTGAGCGGCACCGGCAATTAGATATAACTGGAGCCTGCTGCAAAACTCAGGACGTACCACATCCAAAGACACGAAGCGACCGACTGCCCGCGCAGCCGGCCGCTTTTCTTTTCTTTTTGAATGTATGGAAAAATATGCATGACTGTGATGAGAATTGAAAAATCATTATTACCTTTGTCGGTGATACCTCTAATCAATGATGATATGAACCGTTATTTATTTCTAAACATTTTGATTATGAAACAACTCATCAAAACCTCCATCCTGCTGCTGGCACTCCTGTTGCCAGCAATCGCCACGGCCCACGACTTCAAGGTCGGTGGCATCTATTATAACATCAATGGCAACGAGGCCATCGTGACCTACAAAGGTCAAGATTATAATTCATATAACAATGAGTATTCAGGTTCTGTCGTCATCCCGGCTACCGTTACCCACAATGGAACCACCTACACGGTAACTGGGATTGGTTACGCGGCGTTCTGGAATTGTACTGGTCTGACCAGCATCGATATCCCTAACTCAGTGACTTCTATCGGTGTGGGAGCGTTCGAGGGCTGCACTGGGCTGACCAGTATCGTCATCCCCAACCGGGTAACTGAGATCGGCAACTATGCTTTCTATGAGTGCGCTGGGCTGACCAGCATCGTCATCTCCAACTCGGTGACAACTATAGGTCTCTATGCGTTCTATGGGTGTACAGGGCTGACCAGCATCGTCATTCCCAACTCGGTAACTACTGTCTGTAACAGGGCGTTCGAGCACTGCACTGGTCTGACCAGCATCGTCATCCCCAACTCGGTAACTGAGATTGGTTTCGGGTCGTTCTTGGACTGCACTGGGTTGACCAGCATCGTGGTAGAAAGTGGCAATCCAAGATATGATTCGCGCAACAGCTGCAATGCAATTATAGAGACCGCCTATAATACATTAATTGCTGGCTGCAACAACACGACTATCCCCAACTCGGTAACTGCTATCGGATACGAGGCGTTCTACAACTGCACAGGATTGATCAGCATTGACATCCCTAACTCGGTAATTTCTATCGATGAAGAGGCGTTCTATGGGTGCACTGGGCTGAACAGCGTCAATATCCCCAACTCGGTGACTTCTATCGGTGAGAGGGCGTTCGTTTTCTGCACGGGGTTGACCAACATCAATATCCCTAACTCGGTGACTTCTATTGGTGCCAGTGCTTTCTATGACTGCACTAGCCTGACCAGCATCGACATCCCCAACTCGGTAACTTCTATCGGTGGCTGGGCGTTCTCTGACTGCATTGGGCTGACGGACGTGTATTGCTACATTGCAGACCTCTCGAGGGTAAGGACCGAGGATGGTCAATTCTATTTGAGTAATGCTGATTACTCTGGTCGCACGCTTCATGTGCTGCAGGGGACGGCTGAAGTCTACCAAGCCGACTGGGACTGGTATCCCTATTTCGGACAAATTGTGGAAGATATATTCTTGGGAGACGTGAATCGTGACCTTGAAATCAATATTGCTGATGTGAATGCCGTCATCAACATGATTCTGGGCGGAAATACTGGCACCGCTGCTGCCGACGTGAACGGTGATGGCGAAATCAACATCGCCGATATCAACGCGGTCATCGACATCATCCTGAGCGGCACCCGGAATTAAATTTCTTTAGTGTCTGGTAAAAGCTCCGTTAGGAGCGGCCAGGGCCTAGGCAGGGGTGTAACGAGGCGAAGCCGAGTGTAACCCCTGCAATAGTAAATCCCATGCCCTAGCCCCATCGGGGCGGCAGTAAATCGTTGACACACAAAGTGTCGCCCCTAATGGGCTATTATTCGTGTGTGGAAATCATCTACAGGAGTTCCGCTTCGCTATACTCCTGCCTATAACCTGTCAGCCCTACGGGCTTAAAAGTAAGCCCTTTATGTAAAAGTGTTATTAATGTATTGATATATAGCCATTTGTTGTTGATGGCTGATTGCTTTCCGGATACTATTGGATGAAAATTGAATAATCTTTATTACCTTTGTGGGTCAATATAAACCAATGATTCTATCAACTGATATTTACTTCTAATACTTAAGGTAATGAAACAATTCTTCCGCTTTTCCCTCCTGCTCCTGGCACTGCTGTTGCCCGCCTCAGCCACTGCGTTTGACTTTGAGGTGGACGGCATCTACTACGACATCAACGGCAACGAGGCCACTGTCACTTATGGAACAAACAGATATGCTGGTGATGTGATCATTCCCTCGGCTGTCACTCACGACGGCGTGACCTACCCGGTCACCACCATTGGCCAACATGCGTTCCGCTACTGCTTCAACCCGTTGAGCGTGACCTTGCCTAGCACTGTCGTCACGATTGTTGACGAGGCTTTCTTTAATAGCCTTGGCCTGTCGGGCATCACGGTGGATAGCGGTAACCCAAAATTCGATTCCCGTGATGGTTGTAACGCCATCATTGAGACTTCGACCAACACATTGATTGTCGGCTGCAAGTGCACCGTCATCCCCAACACAGTCACTTCAATCGGTGATCGTGCTTTCGATGCCTGTGGCCTGACAAGCATTGATATTCCAAATTCGGTCACCACCATCGGTAGCAATGCGTTCAGCCACAATGGCTTGACAAGCGTGACGATCGGTAATTCGGTCACCACCATCGGCGACAATGCTTTCTCTCAATGCGATAACCTCACGAGTGTGGATATCCCCAACTCGGTCATCACCATGGGAGGTTATGTGTTCTGGGGTTGCAGTGGCCTGACTAATGTGACCCTGGGCAACTCTCTTACCGCTATCAGCGACCATGCGTTCGATCAATGCAGCAACCTCACGAGCGTGGAAATCCCCAACTCCGTCACTGCTATCGGCGATGAGGCGTTCGCAGCCTGCCGTGCCATGACGAGCGTGACCCTGTCCAATTCCCTCACTTCCATCGGTAACAACGTGTTCTGGAACTGCAACAATCTCGCGAGCATAACCCTCCCCAACTCGCTCACCACCATTGGCATCGGCGCATTTTGGAACTGCGGCGGCCTGACCAGCCTGGTTATCCCCAATTCGGTCACCACCATTGGCAGCAGCGCGTTCTTGGCTTGCAGCGGCTTGACGAGTGTGACCCTGTCCAATTCCCTCACTTCCATCAATGACGGTTTGTTTGATAGCTGCACAGGGCTGACGAGCATTGAGATTCCCAACTCGGTCACATCGATAGAAGATGAAGCTTTCGCTGGTTGCAGCAGCCTGTCAAGCGTGACTATCCCTAATTCAGTCATCATCGTTGGCCAAGCAGCGTTTGCGGGTACACCTTGGTTCGACAACCAGCCTGACGGACTTGTATATGTCGGATTGGCAGCTTATGAGTATAAAGGCACAATACCTGACGGTACCAGCATTATTTTGAAAGAAGGCACGGCAAGTGTTTCTGATTATGCGTTCGCTCACAACAGTGGCTTGACGAGTATAACCCTCCCCAACTCGGTCATTGCTATCGGTGTAGCGGCATTCCAAGAATGCAGTGGCCTGACGAGCCTGACCCTCCCCAACTCGGTTGCCTCTATCGGTCAATGGGCATTCAGGGACTGCAGCAGCCTGTCCAGCGTGGAGATTCCCGAGTCGGTCACCGCTGTCGGCTATGCGGCATTTTCAGGTACACCGTGGTACAACAACCAGCCAGATGGAGTTGTATATGCTGGATTGGCACTTTATGCCTACAAAGGCACGATGCCTGATGCAACCAGCATCATCCTGAAGGATGGAACGGTGAGTATCACTGATTATGCTTTTGGAAACCGCAGCGGCTTGACAAGCGTGACCCTCCCCAACACCTTAACCACCATTGGCATGGAAGCGTTCAGTGAATGCAGCGGCCTGACGACCTTGACTATCCCCGGTTCCGTGACCTCCATCGGTGACGGGGCGTTTTGGGATTGCCGTGGCTTGACTGATGTGTATAGCTATATCGCCGACCTCTCAAAAGTGAAAAACGGGAGAACTGTGTTTGCGGCATGGTCAGGGAGTTGGATTCCCGAAGACACTTTCGACTATTCAGGTCGCACGCTGCATGTGCCGCAGGGCAAGGCCGATGCCTATCAGGCCGACGAACACTGGAATCCCTATTTCGGACTGATTGTGGATGACTTGATGCCTGACATTCTGCCTGGTGATGTGAACAGTGACCTTGAGGTCAACATCGCCGACATCAATGCCGTCATCAGCATCATCTTGGGGGAGAACAGTGGCACAACCGCAGCCGACGTGAACGGTGACGGCGAAATCAACATCGCCGACATCAACGCTGTAATCGCCATCATCTTGAGCGGCACCAAGAATTAATCATTAAGAGTATGTTAAAATTCACTTTGTGTTTTTGAACGCCCCACCGAGGCCGAATGGGAGTTCGCAGCCCGTGGCGGCAACAAGAGCATGGGCTACAAATATGCCGGCGGTGATGACATCAATGAAGTGTCCTGGTATCGCGGTAATTCGAGCAGCAAGACCCATCCGGTGGCCACCAAGGCTCCTAATGAGTTGGGTCTGTATGACTTGTCGGGTAACGTCTTTGAGTGGTGTAATGATTGGTATGACAGCTATACTGATACCAATGGCCAGACGGATCCTCAGGGGCCGTCTTCGGGCTCTACTCGCATATCCCGTGGCGGCAGCTGGGACACCACTGCTGAATACTGCCGCGTGTCGTTCAGACTCAACCGCTGGCCGACGAGCTTGAACCACAGCCTGGGGCTGCGCCTCGCCCTATAGCCCTGCATGGCTGAAAAAATCTAAAGAAAAACGAGGAAGAAGACGGATGAATTACCTGCCCTCATGATGGCATAATCAAGCCGGCAGTGAACTTGGAAAAGCAGTGTCGAGGCTGACACCTGAGAGGTGCCGGCCTCGATGGCTTTTTTCAGTTTTTGATTTCTATAAAAATTATGATTATTTATGATAAATAACTATCTTTGTAGGCGATATAATCATCATTAACTAATTAAATCAAGTTCATCATGAAAAAATTTAGTTCATTATTTGTTGTATTATTGTTGATGCTGGCCTCATTTACTGCTGGCATTGAGTATCCTCGCGGTGACGTGAACTATGACGGTCGTGCTGACATGGACGATTTGACCTGTTTGATTAATTATCTCTTGAATGGTACCTGGCCCGAAGACCCTGTGACACCACAAACCCAAACTTTCACAGTTAATGGCGTCTCTTTCACGATGGTAGCTGTGGAGGGTGGCACGTTCATGATGGGAGCGGGTCCCGAACAGGGCGATGATGATTACTCCAACGAGAAACCAGTCCATCAAGTGACGTTGTCATCTTACAGCATTGGCCAGACCGAGGTGACGCAGGCACTGTGGCAGGCGGTGATGGGCAGCAACCCGAGCCAAATCACGGGCAACATGTCCCACCCTGTGGAGAAAGTGTCATGGAATGACTGCCAGGTGTTTATCACCAGATTGAACGAGTTGACGGGCAAGCACTTCCGTCTTCCCACCGAGGCCGAATGGGAGTTTGCAGCCCGCGGAGGCAACCTGAGCCAAGGCTACAAGTATGCCGGTAGTGATAACATCGATGATGTGGCGTGGTATCGAGTCAACGCATATGATGTGGGCAGTAATAGTCCCGACTATGGAACTCATCCCGTTGCCACTAAGGTCCCGAACGAGTTGGGTCTGTATGATATGAGCGGCAACGTGTTTGAGTTGTGCCAAGATTACTACGGAAGTTATAGCAGTGAAGCCCAGACGAATCCCACCGGAGCCGACTCGACTTCCCTCCACGTGATGCGTGGCGGCAGCTGGAACTTAGCCACCTCATACAGCCGCGTGTCGTTCCGGGGCAACTGTGGCTCGTTTTATGCGGACGTTCGCCTGGGGTTGCGCCTTGTCCTGAGTGATGAATCAGAGCAAGAGGAACAGCATGAGTACGTTGACCTGGGTCTGCCCAGCGGCACGCTGTGGGCCACCTGTAACGTGGGTGCCAACGCTCCCGAGGAGTATGGCGACTACTTCGCTTGGGGCGAGACCGAGCCCAAGGAGGAATATACGTGGGAAAGCTATCAGTGGTGCAATGGTAGTGATACTACGCTGACGAAGTATTGCACCAATAGCATTTGGGGTTACCAAGACTTCACAGACGGCAAGGTCGAATTGGATCCTGAGGACGATGCCGCTTATGCCAACTGGGGTTCGTCGTGGCGCATGCCCACGGTCGAGCAGTTGAATGAACTGATTGACAACTGCTCTTGGACATGGACAGCTCGTAACGGCGTTTACGGTCGCTTGTTCACCGGTCCCAACGGGAACACTTTGTTCTTGCCTGCTGCGGGTCACCTTGGAAACAATATGCTCAGGTCAGCGAACACGGACGGCCTCTATTGGACGCGCTCACTCGGCAACACCGGGGCGTACTACGCTTTGGCCCTCAGTTTCTACTCGGGCGGCAAGCAGTGGTGGAACATCAGACGCAACTGCGGCCTCTCCGTGCGTGCCGTGCGTGTCCCGTAGAATTTAGCGCCCTCTACAGGCATAACTCGCACCACGTTCATTGGTGACGCGAGGACGAATGAGAAAAAAGACGGCAATTTTTGCCGTCTTTTTTCAATTTATATGCTCCTGTCATTTGTTTGCGTTAAAAATTTGGGCAATTTCCCGGGCGATAACATGGTCAATATACCGCGACATGATTACGGCACACTGTCCTTTTTGTGTCAAAATCCATCGGTTAGCGCTTGCGGGTGCGCTCTTCCCAATCTAAGGGGGCTTGGTCCTCGTGCTGGACGGTGACGGGCATGCCCACATAGGCGAAGTGTTCCTTCAACGTGATGATGTCCTTGTCGAGCAGGCGGATGCAGCCTTCACTGGCGCGACCGGGCACGGTGTTCTCGTTGTTGGTGCTGCCGTGGATGCCGATGCCGCGATGGCCGGGCGTCTCCAGGCGCAAGAACCAGTGTCCATAGGCCAGGATGTTGCCGCGACCGTCCTTGAAGTCGTGCTTCCAGGTCGAGGCGTCCTGTATCATGGTGATCTTGAAGGGCTTGTCGTTGGGAGACTCGGGCGTGCGCATGTCGCCGCGCTTCACCTTGTCGCCCTTGTTCTTGCCCATGCAGCAGGGGAATTGTGCCACGATGATGGTGTCGCCCGCCTCGTTGCGGTCATACACGCTGAGCGTCTGATTGCGCTTCGAGATGACAATCCAAGCCGTGCCGGTGGGCTTGTCGGGCAGAGGAGGGCACTGCAGCGCTGTGTCGGCAGTGTCTGGTGATGCCTGTTCGGTGGGAACGGGTGTGGGTTTGTTGCTATGGTCGCTTGAACATGCCGTTCCTGCAATGGGCAGGAGCAGCAGGGCAATATTGATGATGAGTTTGCTGAACATATTCTGATGATGTTAGTTTCTAACTGCAAAGTTAGTAAAGAATCGCCACACCTCCAAATGCAACCGCCACCTTATCAACAAGGTGGCGGTCAAAGTGTGTTCAAATAAATAACTATAAACTTTTGGTTATGAAAATGTAACAGATGTCCTCAAATTCACTCTCTTGTTCTTGACATCAATTTGTGGATGTCTCAGACATCTCGTGACGCAAAAGTAGTAATTGTTATCATGAAAGGACAAATGTATTATACAAACGGCATATTTTTATAGACGAATAGGTATGTTTAATTGAGAAATTTTGCTTGATTCAATCGGTTGCATGACTAATTATGATAAAAATGTGAATAGATTTTGTGATTTGCTTAAAAATCAGTAATTTTGCACAGCGAAAGGACATTAACATTATTATTAATTATTAATAAATAGGTAAAATTATGTATATTGAAGAGATTCATGCCAGAGAGATTCTGGATTCACGTGGCAACCCTACTGTAGAAGTTGAAGTGACCCTCGAGAGCGGCGATATGGGCCGTGCATCGGTGCCCAGTGGCGCATCCACTGGTGAGAACGAGGCGCTTGAGCTGCGCGACGGCGACAAGAAGCGTTACGGCGGTAAGGGTGTGTTGAAGGCCGTTAAGAACGTGAACGAGGTGATTGCCCCCGAGATCGAGGGCATGGACGCCTTTGACCAGCGCGCCATCGACATGGCGATGATCAAGCTCGACGGCACTCCCACCAAGAGCAAGCTCGGTGCTAACGCCATCCTGGGTGTTTCGCTCGCTGTGGCTCACGCAGCAGCCAACTACTTCGGTGTGCCCCTGTATCGCTACATCGGTGGTACCAACGCTCATGTGCTGCCCGTGCCCATGATGAACATCATCAATGGCGGTGCACACAGCGATGCTCCCATCGCCTTCCAGGAGTTCATGATTCGTCCCGTGGGCGCCAAGACCGAGGTTGAGGCCGTGCGCATGGGTGCCGAGGTGTTCCACGCTCTGGCCAAGTTGCTCAAGAAGCGTGGTCTGAGCACCGCCGTGGGTGATGAGGGTGGTTTCGCTCCTGCACTCAACGGTATCGAGGATGCTCTCGACAGCATCGTGCAAGCCATCAAGGACGCCGGTTACAAGCCCGGTGAGGATGTGAAGATCGCCATGGACTGCGCAGCCAGCGAGTTTGCTGTGATCGAGGATGGTAAGTATTACTACGACTACCGTCAGCTCAAGAGCGGTCAGCCCAAGGATCCCAACGGCAAGAAGCTGAGCGACGACGAGCAGATTGCTTACCTCGAGGAACTCATCACCAAGTATCCCATCGACTCAATCGAGGACGGTCTCGACGAGAACGACTGGGACGGCTGGGTAAAGCTCACCAAGAAGATTGGCGACCGCTGCCAGCTCGTGGGCGACGACCTGTTCGTGACCAACGTCAAGTTCCTGGAGAAGGGTATCAAGATGGGTGCCGCCAACTCAATCCTCATCAAGGTGAACCAGATCGGTTCGCTCACCGAGACCCTCGACGCCATCGAGATGGCTCACCGTCACGGCTACACCACCGTGACCTCGCACCGCAGCGGTGAGACCGAGGACACCACCATCGCCGACATCGCAGTGGCTACCAACAGCGGACAAATCAAGACGGGTTCGCTCTCACGTACCGACCGTATGGCCAAGTACAACCAGCTCATCCGTATCGAGGAGGAGCTTGGCGACTGCGCTGCCTACGGCTACAACCGTCTGAAGTAAGAAATAGTTGGCTTTTTTGAAGAAAGTCTAACTTTTAAGTGTGTTTTGATTGGTGGGCTGGCTGTGAAGCCAGCCCACCATTGTGTTCGCCCGGCATGGGCATAATCATATTTTGATATCACAATATCACCATTAATATCACCTCTGATATCACATCTACGGAGCAGATCGAGGCGGTCCTTTGGCCTGACGCCGTTTCGAGTCTTTCACAACAAAACATTTGGCCGTTTGCAAGAAAATGCGTAACTTTGCACCCACAATGACCACAAGTAGACCTTCGACCTGCAGCTTCATGGGCTGCCTGATGCTGCTCATGCTCCTCACCGCCTGCTACGGCCCGCAGCGACGGCAGATGCTCGCCCTCCTCGACGAGGCCGACAGCCTTAACCGTGCCTACGCCCAGCTGCCCTCCGACACCCTCCTCGCTGCCGCCGCCGACTTCTTCGACCGCCACGGCACACCCAACGAGCAGCTCCGCGCCCACTACCTCCTCGGCTGCGCCTACCGTGACATGGGCGAGGCGCCACAGGCCATCGACTGCTATCTCGATGCTGCTACCTGCGCTGACACTACCGATGCCGCCTGCGACTTCCGCACCCTTGGCTGCGTCTACTCGCAGATGGCCGACCAGTATCACCAGCAACTCCTTTTCTCCAACGAAATTAACGCCAGAAAGCAGGCACACCATTATGCAGGATTGGCCGGCGATACATTAGGATTTATTTCTAGCTTGAGCTTATCAGTAGCGGTATACATTTTGCAAAACAAGCCGGACTCTGCCGAGACGATGATAAAACGAGTAATGGCACTATACGAAGAAAATGGTTTTTTGCAGCGGAGCCTACAGTCGTCAACCATACTGATGCACTTGCTTATAGACCAGCCTTCCAGACAGCCTGAGCTGAAAGCACTTATCGACAGATACGATGCACAGTGTGAGTTGTTCGACGATCATCACAAACTACCACCATCCAAGCGCCAGTATTATTATTATAAAGGAAAATACTTTGAGAGTGTAGGCCAATTAGACTCTGCCGAGTATTATTA
>JAEEGL013972794.1_pt1 | contig 15731 bp, 9 predicted proteins | sample 9134231 | NCBI WGS metagenome assembly JAEEGL01 (sample SAMN16246548, study PRJNA631951) | gut metagenome | biome: gut microbiome; feature: rumen; material: fiber-attached | host: Bos | place: Iran: Karaj | collected 2018-10
ATTCCAGCATCCCGTTGCAGGTACCTACAAGAAGGAGAGACTTGAGGCAGGAAAGAAGTACTTCTCAGTTGCTTCAGGCGGCGGTACCGGACGTACCCTTCATCCCGATAACATGGCTGCAGGTCCCGCTTCCTACGGTATGACCGATACCATGGGCCGTATGCACTCAGATGCTCAGTTCGCAGGATCTTCATCAGTTCCCGCACACGTTGAGATGATGGGACTTATCGGCGCAGGTAACAACCCCATGGTCGGTATGACCGTTTCTACCGCAGTTTCAATCGAAGAGGCTGCAAAGGCAGGAAAGTTCTAAATCTTATCACTGCATAGCAAATCCCCCGGAGAATAATTCTCCGGGGGATTTTTTGTTGTTTTAAGGAAGACAAAACAGCGGGACCGTCCCTATGTTTCATCACCGATCAGATCAGCTGAATAAGTTTGCAGTTTTTAATCCCTTCTTTCCAGAAATCGGAGAGAGGTCTTTTTTTGATATGGCAGACGATGGACGAATCCATTGCTCCGTGCCCGACTATAAGGACATCATTTCCTTCTTTTACGAGGGGGAGCGCAACCTCTTCAAGGAACGCTCCCGTCCTTGCCATCAGGTCATCTATGCTTTCTCCCTCGGGCGGAGCGGTGTGATATTCTTCGGGATGCTTAAAGAATACATTGACCGGAAGTGACTCATCTTCAAAATAGTCATACACTCCTTCGGAAGTGCCGAAGTTCATTTCCCTTAATCTCTCGTCAAAGATCACGGGGATATCACGGCCTTCAAGGAGTATTTCCATTGTCTCCCGCGCTCTCGAAAGGGGTGAACAGTAACAGACATCGAAGTGCACATCCCTGTACTGTGCGGCGGCTTCACGTGCCTGCGATCTTCCTGTCCCGTTAAGAGGTATATCTGTGCTTCCCTGAAGCTTACATTGTTCGTTCCAGTCCGTCTTTCCGTGACGGATAACATACAGCTTTCCCGGCATATTAAGTGTTTCCTTTTTCGTGCTTTTTAGTCCGTTATATTTTATACTATAGTGCGTACGAAAAACAGAAGAAAAACTCTGATGTCAGAGAGAGGAGATAAAATGAGCAAGATTCAGTTTGATAAGCCGGGAAATTTCCTGTATCCCCTTCCTGCGGTAATGGTAAGCTGCACGGATAAGGCAGGCAATAACAATATCATCACCGTAGCATGGACCGGAACCGTTTGTTCCGACCCTGCAATGGTCTATATCTCGGTCAGAAAAGAAAGACATTCCTATCCGATGATCAAAGAGACGGGTGAATTTGTCATAAATCTCACTTCCGAGGATCTTGCTTATGCCACGGATAAGGCAGGTTGTACCACGGGTGCAAAGATCGACAAATTCAAGGAATTGGGCATTACTCCGGTCAAGAGCAATGTTGTTGACTGTGTGTCAATAGCCGAAGCGCCGGTCTGTCTGGAGTGCAAGGTGACTCAGGTGCTTGAGCTTGGAAGCCATGATATGTTCCTTGCAGAGGTCGTAAGCGTATCGGTTGATGAGAAGTTCCTCGACGAGAAGGGAGTCTTTCACATGGACCGCTGCAACCTCATCGCATATGAGCACGGAGCTTACAGAAAGATGTCCGATACAATCGGTACTTTCGGCTATTCGGTAAGAAAAAAAGCATGATCCGTATGCCTTTACGCTTAAGGCAAAAAATTGTATAATTTTTAACAGTTTGTGCACGGATGTGCATTTATGGAGGTTAATATGAATAACAGAAAACAGGTAGTTCTGGTAGTAATGGACGGAGTCGGCTTCAGCAAGACCGGTCTCGGTGATGCTGTAACAACCGCTAATACCCCTGTCCTTAACGAGATGCTCAAGTCATGTCCCAATACAAGACTTAAGGCTCACGGAACGGCAGTAGGTCTTCCTTCCGACGACGATATGGGTAACTCCGAGGTAGGACATAATGCACTCGGCTGCGGACAGATCTATTCACAGGGCGCAAAGCTCGTTAACGAGTCCATCGAGAGCGGCAAGATGTTCGAGTCCGCTTCATGGAAGGAAGCTCTTGAGAACGTTAAGAATAACGGTTCCGTACTTCACTTCCTCGGACTTCTTTCCGACGGAAACGTTCACTCAAACATTTCACATCTTCTCGTAATGCTTAAGAAGGCAAAGGAAGACGGAATAAAGGAAGTGCGTGTTCACATCCTTCTCGACGGACGTGATGTTCCCGCTACCAGCGCTCTTCAGTATGTAAAGCAGCTTGAAGATTGCCTTGCAGAGCTTTCCGATGACAGCTTCCATGCGATCATCGCTTCCGGCGGCGGAAGAATGAAGGTCACCATGGACAGATACCAGGCTAACTGGGGAATGGTAGAGCTCGGATGGAACACCCATGTTAAGGGCGAAGGACGTCAGTTTGACAATGCCACCGAAGCTATCGAAGCTTACAGAAAAGAACTCGATGTCATCGATCAGGATCTTCCCGCATTCGTTATCGCAAAGGACGGAAAGGCGGTAGGTCCCGTTTCCGAAAAGGACAGCGTCATCCTCTTCAACTTCCGCGGTGACCGTGCTCTTGAAATCTCCATGGCATTTGATTACGAAGATTTCACTTATTTCAACAGAGGACCCAAGCTCGGATGCTACTACGCAGGAATGCTTGAGTATGACGGAGACCTTCACATCCCTACTCACTACCTCGTAAATCCTCCCGAGATCAAGAATACCCTTTCGGAAGTTCTTGTCGAGGCCGGACTCAGCCAGTATGCGGTTTCCGAGACTCAGAAGTACGGACATGTTACCTATTTCTGGAACGGAAACAGAAGCTCCAAGTTCAGCGAGGAGCTTGAGACCTTCAAGGAGATTCCTTCAGACAACGTATCATTCGATGAGCGTCCCTGGATGAAGTCCGCGGAGATCACCGATGATGTTATCGAAGCGATCAAGTCCGAGAAGTATGATTTCATCAGATGCAACTTCCCCAACGGAGATATGGTAGGACATACCGGAAACTTCGATGCAACCGTTACCGGTGTTGAGGCAGTTGACCTCGGTCTTGCAAGACTTATCAAGGTATGCGATGAGTACAACGTAACTCTTCTTGTTACCGCTGATCACGGTAACGCAGACGAGATGCTCGAGAAGAACAAGAAGGGTGAGATCCAGGTTCGTACCGCACACTCACTCAATCCCGTTCCTTTCATCATCTATGATAAGAAGAACACCTACACCATCAAGGAAGGCGAGTACGGACTTGCAAATGTTGCGGCTACCGTAGCTTCGATCCTTAACCTCAAGGCTCCCGAGTGCTGGGAAGCATCAATGATCTGAGTAAAATTATGAAACAGCCGCAGAAAAAAACTGCGGCTGTTTTTAAGACGGCAAAGTGATTGCGAAAGGATGATAGTATTATGAGGATCGCTGTAGCGGGAACCGGATATGTCGGATTATCTCTGGCGGTACTGCTTTCCCAGCATAATGATGTCACGGCTGTGGACATCATTCCTGAAAAAGTAGACAAGATCAAAAACTGGGAATCCCCCATTATGGATAATGAGATCTCGCAGTTTTTGTCCGAGCATGAAGCAAGGGGACTTAAGCTGAAAGCGACTACGGATGGTGCATCCGCATACCGTGATGCCGATTTTGTTGTTATTGCGGCTCCTACCAATTACGATCCCCAGAAGAATTATTTCGATTGTTCGGCGGTCGAGGCGGTCATTGATCTTGTGCTTAAGAGTAACGACAAGGCATACATGATCATAAAGTCCACGATCCCCGTCGGATATACAAAAAAGGTTCGCGAGAAATTCGGAAGTGACAGGATCCTTTTCTCACCCGAGTTCCTGAGAGAGTCAAAGGCTCTTTACGATAATCTCCATCCCAGCCGCATCATCGTCGGATGTGATGAAAAGAGCAGGGAAGCTGCGGAAAAGTTTGCCGCACTTCTTAAAGAGGGAGCTGCGGAAAAAGATGTGAACACCCTTTTTATGGGATTTACCGAGGCCGAAGCGGTAAAGCTTTTCGCCAATACATATCTCGCACTCCGTGTCAGCTTCTTCAACGAGCTTGATACTTATGCGGAGATGAAGGGACTTGATACAAGGGAGATAATCGAAGGCGTTTGCCTCGATCCCAGGATCGGTTCGCATTACAACAATCCTTCCTTCGGCTACGGCGGATACTGCCTGCCTAAGGACACCAAGCAGCTTCTTGCGAATTTTGAGGATGTGCCTGAGGATCTGATCCGTGCAATCGTAGAGAGCAATCGTACACGTAAGGACTTCATCGCCGACCGTGTGCTGGAAAAAACCGGATATTACACCGGAAGCTCTATGTGGAATGCCGATAAGGAGCGTCCCATCACTGTCGGAGTATACCGCCTGACCATGAAGACCAATTCGGACAACTTCCGTCAGAGCAGTATCCAGGGAGTCATGAAGCGCCTCAAGGCCAAGGGAGCAACGGTCATCATCTACGAACCGACACTTCCGGACGGCACCACATTCTTCGGTTCGCTTGTCGTGAACGATCTTGAACGCTTTAAAAAGAGCTGCGACTCCATCATTGCAAACCGCTACGAGAACGTGCTTGACGATGTTGAGGACAAAGTTTATACAAGGGATCTTTTCCGCAGGGATTGATCCGGAGCAGAGTAAAAATCCACCGCGGAAAATTTTCCGCGGTGTTCTTGTATGGAGAATATTACACATCCCCCGGTGTAGTATAATGGTATCGTCAGGAGGGAGTTTTCTGTGAGCAAGTTAAGGCTGATAACAGGTCCTTCCGGCTCGGGAAAGAGCACGGAAGTTTATAAGGAGATAACAGACAGGGCCGGAAAGGAAAGAGACCGTAATTTCCTTTTCATTGTTCCGGACCAGGCGGCAATGAGCGCACAGAAAGCGCTTGTTTCCATGAGCCCCGACAAGGGAATCCTGAATATCGATGTTCTCGGATTCGGAAGGCTTTCGCACAGGATACTTGAAGAAACGGGTCAGGAGGAGATCCCGGTACTTGACGATACGGGAATGAGCCTTGTGATCCAAAAGGTCGCATCCTCCGCCAGGGACAAGCTTCCCGTTCTCGGAAACAGGCTTGAATCCGCGGGAATGATCGCGGAAGTAAAGAGCGCCATATCGGAGTTTATGCAGTACGGCATCACTCCGGCGAATATGGACGATCTTATCGACTGCTGTCTCGGAAGGGGAGCCCTCAAAGGAAAGCTGAAGGACCTTTCGACCATATACAGTCTTTTTGAACAATATATCGAGGGACATTACATCACAAGGGAGGAAAAGCTCGATATCCTCTGTGAAGCCATTCCCTCGTCATCGATAGTTCCCGATTCCGTCATCGTCTTTGACGGCTTCACCGGTTTTACTCCCGTACAGATAAGAGTAATAAGTGCGCTCATGTCCAGATGCTCGGAGATGATCGTTACACTCGAGTGCTCCGAAGGAGAAGACGTGCGCGTTCCCGCAGGTGAAGAAGAACTCTTTTTCCTTTCGCATAAAGCTGCCGCATCTCTCATTAAATGTGCCGGCGAAGCGGGCATGGACGTATCCGAGCCTGAGACATGTTCATATCCTCTGCCGGATCACGATATAGCACTTCTTGAAAAGAACATCTTCCGTAAAAGGAGAACCGCATCCGATGGGAAATTCTCAGGCTCCGTTCATATCATGGAGATGGCAGATCCCGGAACCGAAGTGCGTTATCTGGGTGTGAAGCTCAGGGAGCTTCTTTCCGAGAAGGCATATCAGTACAGGGATATCGCCGTGGTGTGCGGCAATACGGAGAGCTATGCTCCTTACTTCAGAAGGGAGTTCAAGGCGCTCGGTATTCCTTTTTATCTTGATAACGTAAGCGGTCTTGCACTCGATCCTCTCGCGGAAACCGTGCAGGCTTATCTCGACATCCTTTCGGATGATTATTCCCCCGCTGCCGTCACAAGACTTCTGAAGGCGGGACTTACGGGCATCGGAACGGAGGAGACCGATCTTCTCGATAATTACATCAGACAGACAGGTGTCAGAGGTTTTAATTCATGGCACAGGGAATTTACGAAGACCGTCAGGTCCAAAAGAAAAGACAGCGAATACCTCGGCAGGATCAATGAGATAAGACGCAAGGTTGTTGCACTCTTTTCTCCTTTTGAGGAAAACAGTAACAAAGCGCCCGCAGCAGATACGGCATCGGGCTATACAAAACGTTTATATGAAGCGCTGATCCTCATGGATGCTCCGGAGAAGATGCGTGCTCTCAAGAGAAGATTTGAAGAGAGCGGCGATGCGGAGAAGACTCTCGAATACAAGACCGTATGGAAGCAGTTTGTGGATCTGTTCGACAAGATCTTCCTTCTTCTCGGCGATGATGAAGTGAGCCTTGAAAATTATGTTGGGATTGTCACCGCAGGCATAGGCGAGATGAGGGTTCCGGGAATTCCGGCAAATGTGGACAGGGTTTTGATCGGCGATATCGAAAGATCGAGACTTGAAAAAGTTAAGGTCCTCTTTTTCGCGGGAGTAAACGACGGTAACATCCCTGCGGACACTTCCGGAAAAGGAATGATATCCGATCTTGACAGGGAATTTCTGTTTGATAAAGGCGTGGAACTTTCGCCAACACCGAGACAGAAGATGTACATACAGAGACAGTATCTGTATATGAATATCTGCAAGCCTTCCGAGGAGCTTTATCTTTCATATATCAGAGTCAGGGCCGACGGTAAATCCGTAAGACCTTCCTACCTGATCCCTCTCGTAAAAAGAATACTTCCCTATACATCCGATGTATTCAGGCCCGAAGACAGGCCCGTGAATGAACGCGTCTGCACAAGAGAGGATGCTCTTACCGAGCTGTCCGTCATGATGAGGGATTATGCGGATTCGCAGGGTAATTCCGAAAACGGTGGCGAGACATTCGCACTCTTTTCCGCCATAGGCGATGATAACGGAAACAGACAGAAGATAACGGAAGCGGTATATAAGAGATACCTGGACGAACCTCTTTCCAAGGAGGCCGTGGATGTGCTGTATCCCGAAGAACTGAGGGGAAGTGTCAGCTCGCTCGAGACATATGCCGGCTGTCCTTACAGATATTTCCTTATGTACGGACTGAACATTGATCAGGGTGATTCCTATGAGATACAGTCATTCGACAAGGGATCGCTGGTCCATGATATCATCAGGAGATTTACTGACAGGCTTCAGAAGGACGGCTCCGACTGGAAGTCGTTTTCGGATGAATATGCCGCATGCATGATCCCGGAGATCGCATCCGAAGCTGCATCCGCATACGGCAATTCCCTCTATTACGATAATAAGAGAAACGAATATAACATTCTCAGGCTCTCGAGGCTTGTGATCAATTCGGCATGCTTTCTCAGGGACCAGCTTGCCGCGGGCGGTTTTGACCTTGCGGGAAGCGAGAAGCCTTTTGCGATGGATATTCCTCTCGAGGGCGGCAGGACTCTGCATATGACGGGAGTCGTCGATCGCATAGATACCGCTGACGGTAAAGCCGGAAAGTACATCCAGATAATGGATTTCAAATCGGGCGGACGTGACATAGATCTCGCAAAGCTTATGGACGGAAGGCAGATACAGCTTCCGCTCTATATGTACAGTGAAAGGGAAGAACTGAAGGGTATCCCCGCTTCACTTTTGTATTTCCAGATTCAGGATCCCATGTACGATCTCGATTACATCGAGAATGTCGACAAGGCATCGGATGAGCTTCGTAAGAAGATGCGTCCAAAGGGAGAAATGCTCGGGGAAGAGGAGGCTCTTTCGCTTCTCGACAGATCGCTTGCGGGACTTTCACCGCAGGTTTCTTCCGATTATTTCTTTGTCAGCATCAAGAAGGACGGAGATTTTACCACGGCAAGCAGGATCCTCAGCAAGACCGCTATGGATATGATGCTTAACGAAGCCGTCAGGGTGGCGAAGACCGAAGGCGGAGAGATACTTGACGGTAAGATATCCGTCTCCCCGTATAACGAAACATGCAAATACTGTCCGTACAAAGGCGCTTGCGGAATGGACAGAAAAATTCCCGGATATAAGTATCGCAGCGACTCAAAAGTAAAGAGAGCCGATGCGATAGCCGCATTGTGTGCAGGAGCGGATCCCGGAAAAACGCAGGAAAATACGGAGAAAGGAGGCGAGGATAATGGCATTTAAACCTACCGAAGAACAGGCCCGTATCATTAATGCCAGAAATACGAGCCTTCTTGTCAGTGCTGCCGCAGGAAGCGGAAAGACCGCGGTGCTTGTCGAGAGGATCGTTTCCCTTGTCTGCGATAAGGATAACCCGGTTGATATCGACCGCATCCTCGTCGTTACCTTTACGCAGGCGGCGGCTGCGGAGATGAAGGAGAGAGTGCTTAAGAGGATCGGTGAGATGCTTGAAGACGATCCTGAAAACGAGCATCTTCTCAAACAGCAGACACTGGTGCACAGAGCACTGATCACAACCATCGATTCCTTCTGCCTTGATGTAATAAGGAATCATTTCCAGGATATAGGAATAGAACCGGACTTCAGGGTCATCGATGACGGAGAAGCACAGCTGATCCGCGCGGATGTTCTGGGTAGGGTTCTTGAAAGGGCATACGAACTGAATGATCCCGCATTCATAAAATGTGTTGAGACATTCTGTCCCGGTAACGACGACAGGATACTTGAAGAGATAATAATGGGGCTGTACAGAACCTCGGAAAGCTTCCCCTGGCCCGAGGATTATCTTATGGCCGCAAAGAGGGATCATGATATAGAAAGGCCCGAGGACCTTAACGAAACACCCATAGAAGCAGCGGTCATGGAGTCTTCGTCAGGCTTTATCATGTACGCTCTCTGGTATATAGAATCTGCGATCAGGCTCTGCGAACTCAGTCCGATAATGGATAATTATGCCGAGACTTTCGCCCTGGACCGGGATTTCTTCGAAGCTCTCGAAACCTGCGTTTCTCTCGGAACACTGACGGATATGTATAATCTGATGAGTGACCTTAAGGATAAGAGGACCACTCTCAAGAGACTCAGAAAGCCTGCAAACGAAGAAGAGACCCGTGCAAAGGATGAACTTTCCGATCTTACAAAGTCTCTTCGTGATGAAGCATGGAAGCAACTTGAAAAACTCTATAAGCATTATTATTCATTCCCGATAGAAGAACAGGTCCGCATCATAAAAGGATGCAGTGAACCCGTTGGCGCACTGATCGATCTGGTCATCGACTTCAGAAGGGAATATGCTTCGGAAAAGAAAAAGAGACACTCGGTGGACTTTTCCGATCTGTCCCATTTTGCACTCGATATTCTGACCACACACAGTGTGAAAAAAGGTGTCACCCACATAGAACCTACAGATGCGGCTACTGAGTACAGAAACAGATTTGCCCAGGTAATGGTCGATGAGTACCAGGATTCGAATGTCATCCAGGAATTTATTCTGACGGCTGTGTCAGCTGAGAACATCGGCAGGTACGACAGGTTCACTGTCGGTGATGTTAAGCAGAGTATATACAGCTTCAGACAGGCCATGCCCGAACTCTTTTTGCAGAAGCAGTTTGAATATGACCTCATACCTCCCAGGATGGAGATAGACCTTACCGGTAACTTCAGAAGCCGCAACGAGGTCATTGATTCGGTCAACCGTGTGTTTGAGCGTATAATGCATGCGGAAAACGGCAGGATTGAATATGACGAGAATGCGCAGCTGAAAGCAAAGGCAGTCTTCCCCGAATCTGAAGGCTGCAAAACCGAACTGATCATTTATGACAACAAGATGATCGAAAAATCAGCCGAAGTTATGGCTGACAGCTTTAGTACAGCGGATGACGAAGGAAGTGAGTTCGCCGCATCCGCCGAAGACCTTATGGACGATGCATCCGATAAGAGCGAACTGGAAGCAAGGATCATCGGAACCAGGATAAGGGAACTCATGCAGGGGATGAAACTGTCCGACGGCAACAGGGAAGATCCTAAGCTCAGGGATATCTCATACAGGGATATCGTTATCCTCTGCAGAAGCGTAAGCTCGGTTACCGAAACCTACCGCAAGGTATTTGCGGATATGGGAATCCCTCTTTATGCCGAGGGAAAGAACGGATATTTCAAGACCGCCGAGGTGAGTCTGATCCTTCAATATTTCCGTGTACTCAGTAATCCTCTCGACGATGTGCCTCTCTATGCGGTCATGCACTCGGTATTCGGAGGCTTTGACGAAAACGAGATCGCACTTATCAGGGCGGGACGAAGGAACTGTCCTTTTTACGAAGCGCTTCGCAGGGCCGCGGGCAGAACCGAAGAAGCTGACACGGGTAATGAGATCTCACCGGATCTTAAGGGTAAGCTTAATGATTTCCTCGACCGACTGGATATGTACCGTGATATGAGTTCGTATCTTACGGTAAGGCAGCTCCTTGACCGTGTCACATCCGATTATCGTTATATCGAGATCTGCTCCGCACTTCCCGGTGGACAGTCAAGGACCGGCAACGTAAGGATGCTTCTCGTCATGGCATCTAATTACGAAAGGTCCAGTTATCTTGGCCTTAACGATTTCATCAGATATATAGACAATATGGAAAAGTTTGAAGTCGACTCGGGTGAGGTGGGTTCCGCTTCGGAAAGCGCCGATGTGGTCAGACTGATGACCATCCATAAATCAAAGGGACTTGAATTCCCTGTAGTGATCCTTGCCGGAATGGGAAGGGAATTCAATTTCAAGGATACGTATAAGCCTCTTCTTGCGGATAATATGCTGGGACTTGCATGCAGATATGCCGATCTTGACAGCCGTGTCAGAATGAGGACCCTTCGCTACAGTGCGGTTTCGGATAAGAAGAGAAGGGATGTCATTGCGGAAGAGATGAGACTTCTCTATGTTGCGATGACCAGACCCAAGGAAAAGCTTATCATGGTTGGCGGACTTAAGGATGCGGAGGATACTCTTGCCGAATGCTTCGATTATCCTTTGCAGAGTCTTCCCTTCGGTAATTTCCAGAGCTCGAAGAAATATCTCGATCTTATACTTCCCGTAATAGGATGCGAAGAGGTTAAGGAAGTCATCGACATCAAGATCGCAAGTGCCGAAAACATAATGGCCGCCGGCAAGAAGGAAGAAGAGAGCCAGGCAGCGGGCGTGACGGAATTTGCACTTGCTTCGGGCGGAGATCTGTCACATGCGGACCGTGACATCCTCGATGCGCTTGAGAAGAAATTCTCATATGAATATCCGTATAAATATCTTGAGAACCTTTATACCAAGACAACGGTATCCGAACTCAAGATGGCGGCGATGGCCGAAAAAGATGAGGGTGCGTACGACCTCATGGAGCACGGAGAGGACGAGACTGCGATTCCTGTATTTGCGGGAGGCAGCAAGAGTAAGATCTATGATGATCCCGGTATAGAAACGGCGGACGCAGATGTTCCGGGCGGAAAGAAGTTTATCGTTTCCGGTACAGAGCGCGGTAATGCATACCACCGATGCATGCAGCTTCTTTCGTGGGACCGTATCCTGGGATCTGTTATCGGAAGCATTCCTTCTTCATATGATGAATATCTGAAAGCATTGTCCGATAACGAATCCACTGTAAAAGAATCCTTCGAAAAGTTTTGGAGCGAAGAGCTTACGACAGGACATATTTCGGAAAAGACTCATGCCGCGGTTTCCGCATTTAAGATCCTGACATTCTTAAGGTCCGAACTTTCATACAGGATGTGGAGAGCCGAACTTAACGGTCTTCTCAGAAGGGAACAGCCTTTCGTATACGGCATTCCCGCATCAAGGCTTCTTGATCCCGAACACAGGAATACAGGATCCGAAGCACTTGATGAAGAGATCCTTATGATACAGGGAATCATAGATGCATACTTCGAAGAGAGCGGAAGAGTCATTCTCCTCGATTACAAGACCGATTCGGTTTCTTCCATGGAGGAACTCTGGAAGAGATACGAGACCCAGATGGACTATTACAGGGAAGCACTCGAAAGTCTCACACATCTTCCCGTATCCGAGCGAAGACTCTGGTCCTTCAAGCTCGGTCTGGACAAAGACTACGGTATCTGAAGCGTGCCCGTTTATTCCCATTTTATTGAGAATAAACGGGCTTTATGTTATATATTATTGAGTAATGCGCACAACTGAGGGGAAAAAAGAAAGAACGATTATCAGAAGGCTCCTGACATATGTCGGGCGCTTTTTTGTGTGGCTTTTTGTAACGATCCTCATCCTGCTCGGCGGACTGTACGAGATGCTCTATTTTGTGAACAAGGGGCCTTCAAGCCATGTCAGGGATCTGTTTGTTTCTTCGGTCATGGAATCCAGTGCGGGGGGAATACTTGCACAGATGTATCTGAGCGATGAAGAGATCGAAAAGATACGTGAAAGAAACCGTACCGTCGAAAGTGATGAGATAACCGATGCCTCAATGATAACCGTGACCGCGGCACCCGGCAGCGAAAACTCCGTGCAGAGCGGAGAAGTAACGGACACCGAAGGTGCTGACAATGAATGGGGATACGTATATGACGATCCCGACGGTGACGGAATCGAGATTCATGAAGTCCACGGCGAGACATATTCCGGAATGATGATGATAGTCTACGATCCTTCCAGGGTCGTGGTTTCGGCAATACCTCAGTTCACCCACGGTTACAGGGGATGGACTCTCCAGCAGCATGTGGAAAACACCGGAGCCGTTGCTGGTATCAATGGAGGTAAATACGAGGATGAGAGCGGACTCGGAAGCGGAGCGTGGCCCGAGGGAATAGTCATTTCGAGAGGCGAACTCAGAAGCGGAAGTCCGGGTACCACATACGGTGTTTACGGATTCAATGAAGACAATATCCTTATATGCGGAAGGATGACTGCCGGCTATGCACAGTCCATCGGCATCCGCGATGCGGTCACGTTCGGTCCCGCACTTATCGTTAACGGTAAATCGTCACAGTGTTCCGGAGTCGGCGGAGGACTCAATCCCAGGACCGCGATAGGCCAGCGTGCGGACGGCGCCGTACTGCTGCTTGTAATAGAAGGAAGAAAAACTTCGTCACTCGGAGCTTCGATGGCGGATCTTATAGATGTAATGCTTGATTTCGGTGCCGTTAATGCCGCCAATCTCGACGGCGGAATGTCATCATCGATGTTCTATAACGGCGAAAAGATAGTTGATAACTGTACTGTGCGTGATACGAGAAGCATTCCCACCGCGTTTGTCGTTCTTCCGCAGGATCATGACTGATGACAGAGTATGCAAATGGAAAAAACAATATAAGGGAAAGATCCACCGGAATAGAATTCAACTATTTCCGTATCTTTATGCTGCTCTGGATCCTTGTTCTTCTTCTTGCGATATGGGATTTCAACAGACAGTTTTTTTCTTTTCTGGAAAATGCCGAAGCAAAATATGTGGCATCCCTTCCCGATGCGGTCACGGAAGATCTTGCCGAAACTTTCCGCGAATGCGATGTGGATTCCGTCTTTGCGCTGATGACAAAAAAGTGCACGCTGAATCCTTACGAGACGGAAGATGATTTCAAAAGATATATACGCACCCTTATCTCAAACGGCAGGATAAGCATGGTTGCCGTAAATGAAGAAACAAATGACGATCATCAGGTCTACTACATCGAATCGGGTGACTTAAGGATTGCCAGAGCCGAATATGTAAAAGAACCCGAAAGAAACCGCAGGGATATTCCTGTCTGGGATCTTGTTTCTCTCGAGATATATGCGGAGCCTTCGGTCTCGGCTGGGATCAGTGCTCCTGAAAACGTAAGACTGTTCGTAAACGGAAAAGAACTGACGGGCAGCGCAGGAAGAACCGAACAGGATCCGCCGTCCGCCCAGAGATTTTACGATGGATTTACAACCCTTCCCGTGATGACGGATGTCAGTGTCGGCGGATTTTATCTGACACCCGAGATAACCGCGGAATATGAAGACGGCACACCTGTACCCGTTATATCGGATCCCGAAAACGGGATATACAGCGTAGGATACCCGGGCGACTGCGAGGACAGGGAAGAGATGGAACAGCTTGCGTGCGAAGCGGTATCCGCCTATGCCGAATACATTTCGGGAGATCTTCCCGAAGGTACGCTCAGACAGTATTTTACGAAGGATAATATCTATCTGTATTATATGCAGCATGCCGAACTCAAATGGTTCACGCGTCATCTTAAGTCCGAGATCCATTCCGCGGAAGTGCAGGAATTCATAGCTTATAATGAAGATGCTTTTTATTGTGAGGTTCTGGTCGAGCAATATCTTACGATGGCGTGGGGATCAAGGGAACCCGAAGTTATTATGACGGACGGCAAGTTCTATTTTGTCAGACAGGACGGAGAGTGGAAAGTGGCCGGGATCGAATTTTGATCACAGCCCTTTGAAAGGAGAACTATGATTTATTGCCCCAATTGCGGATCGAAAAACGAAGAAGGCGAGATCCTCTGCGGTGAGTGCGGAGCAAAGCTTAAAGGGCCCGTAAAGCCTGTAAGCCCCATTGTTCCGGCAGAACCTGTAAAACCTGTAATTCCCGCAGAGTCTGAAAAGCCCGCGGAAACTGTCGCATCCGGGATGGGACCTGATCCCGCGGACACACCGGTGAATCCCGCAAAAGTATCCGGAGACTGGCATGAGGTCAGCTTTGCTGCCGAGGATCCTAAGCCCCACAAGTCTCTCGGGAGCATCGTTCTGATAGTGATCTTCGTCATGGTAGCGCTGTACGGGATCATCGCCGCCTTGATAGATGCAACGAAACACAGACCAATCGGTGTAACGCTTGAAAGCTACGCGGAACCGATCGAAGTGTTTGAAGAAGACGGTCAGAAGATGAAAAAGGACCGGGGGATGAATCTTTATGACAACAGTTCCGTAAGAACCGGAGATTCCGGTGAGGCATATCTGTCGCTCGGCGCGGCCAGGTCATTGGAAATGCTCGCAAAAAGTGAGATTCAGGTTCATAAGGCAGAAGAGGCAACCTGGATCACAGTGAAAAAAGGAGCCTTGTTCTTCTGCATAGATAATCCCTACCGACAGACTGAAACACTGGAACTGGATGCCGGTGCCGTATCTGTTTCGATGAGTGAGGCTTCCGGGTATATGTATTATGACGGAAACGGCAAGGCAATGATCTGGCTCATGAACGGTGAGGTTCAGATCGTGGTATATGACGAAGGATCCGGGGAACAGATCATGGAGACCCTGTCTCCCGGAGAGCGTGCGGTCGGCACATTCGGGGACGATGGGATAAGCTGTACGGTCGATAAGGTATTATTGGACGATCTTCCGTCCATAATGGTCAGGAAAATAGCCGAGTCTCCGGCACTTCTTAACAGGGTATCTCCCGATACGGGATGGACCAGACCGGATATCATAGACCTGGCTGAGCAGTATAGGGCCGAGGAAATGGAACTCAACTTTCTTAATTATTCCTGGCTGCTTGATACAATAAACGAGGAAGGCAACTGATTTTTCAGCGAAAAACCCGCATTTTGCGGGTTTTTCTGAATTTTCGCAAAATATGGTCCACCGAAGACAACTTTTGAGTTTATTGTTTGTCTCCTATGTGATAAAATCGTTTTCGTAGGTCCCTTTTTGAAAGGGTAAAATGTATCAGGAGGTACAATATGATTAATATTCCCAAGGTTAAAGTAGGAATTGTGGCTGTAAGCCGCGACTGCTTCCCCGAGTCTCTTGCAGTTAACCGCCGCAAGGCTCTCGTAGAGGCTTATACCAAGAAAT
>JAEEGL010476224.1_pt1 | contig 15730 bp, 17 predicted proteins | sample 9134231 | NCBI WGS metagenome assembly JAEEGL01 (sample SAMN16246548, study PRJNA631951) | gut metagenome | biome: gut microbiome; feature: rumen; material: fiber-attached | host: Bos | place: Iran: Karaj | collected 2018-10
GTATCCGTGAATGGTCATTGGGTCACTATTTTGATATAGATTAATTACTGTGTCTGTATAGCCCTGTGGACATGGAACACTGGGATTTCCAAGGCTATAGTCAAACACATTTTCATAGCCGATTTCCTTACCCCTGGCTGTTGCATATTCACTAAGTTCTCTAATAATAGATTTTCCCTCTAACATTCTTTTGTAGGAAGCATTAATCATAGCATTTTCTCCTTTGTATTGTGTCGCCAAAAAACTTCTGAATAGTAACAATATAACCCAATGAAAAGTGCCACACAATATGTGCGGCACTGGTTTTTTAATATTTCAGTTTCTTCTATCATTCTGACTGTAATAATCAGCCTTTGATGCGTACATAAGCTTGTCAGCCTGATTAATCAAATCAGGTATTTTAGCTGCTGTATCCGCCCAAACAGCACCCACAGCAACAGAAATCTTTTTGGTCTTTTTCTCTAGTTTAACTACTAATTCATCAAAATGTTCCTGAGTAATTTGAGGAACAATAGCAATGAACTGATCTCCTCCAATTCTGTAGCAATATTTCTTTTTAAAAATAGAAGATATTGTTCCAGCCATTTCTTTAATTACATTATCCCCTTCATCATGTCCCTGAGAATCATTGACTTTTCTCAGTCCATTAATATCAATAAAGCAAACTCCAACAGATACTTCAAGTCCATCAAGCATTTGCTTTGTCGCATTGTAGGCATGGCGATTTCCTAAGTCCGTAAGCTCATCATGGGTACTAATGTAGCTCATTTCAGTAACAAGCTGGTGAATTCGTAACTCCTCTGAAATAAAGATTCCAACAGATTCTACTACGTCCTTCATGTTGATATCCAATTCAGGAGAGTAATTATCAATCAGTAAATATCCTGCAGTTGTGCCCTTATCTCTCAGGGCGCAAACAATATATCTGGATACTGTTCCAGCCAACACTGTTTTATAAAGTTCGGGATTTAACTTTGCTATTTCGGAAGTATCCTCTACAATTACCGCGCTTTCCTCGCCTAGTTGACGCTCCCAAAGTGTAAAGAAGTCAAATTGCTCCAGCACCTTTCTAGATGGAAGACCTGAGCCACTAAGTCTGTCAGCCCATTCGTGTACATCCCCTACTTCTCCATTTTTTGTTTCTAGTACGCACACTCTGTCCGCCTTCAGAACTGTTCCCAGCTCCTTAATTGTGTATTTGATTCCCTTTCTGAAATCATTTACAGACAGATACTTGGCACAATCCAGGATAAAATCCCTAGAATTTTTTTGGATTACACGAGTCTCCTCCTTTCGCTTTTCAGCTGTAACATCATGGATAATAAAGGCGCAGAAACCCTTTTGATAAACAGGAACTGCCCAAAATTCAAACCATCTATCATATTGTGTATTGTAGGTGCGATTAATTACCGACTGGCGCATGAAAGCAGCCTGATAGCTAAGTCTAATCCAGTCCTCATCTCTATTGGTAACCGCATTATAAAATGTGGAACCAATTAATTCGCTGGTTTGCTTCCCTACCAAGCTTGCATATTTTTCATTAACATACAGAAACAGCATGTCCTTAACTGTTCCGAATGGGTCTGTTACGACCTTAAAGATACAGCAGGCATCTGGTAAATCCCTTAACATGTATAAAATGTCTGTTGCAGAATAATCGATGCCCGAAAGAACATCCTTAGAATTGTTTTCCATCACCAAATCCCCCAATTTGTGGCGTTTTCCCCTATAGTATTAACTATATTATGAAAATTGTATAAAAACAACTGTTTTTTCAGATAATTACGAAACCATTACGAAATGATCATTGCTCTGACAAATCCAGCTAATCCATAATCCCTTTTTCCAGCACCCATACCTATTTTTTCGATAGTAAATTCCTTTGGTAATTCATCACTGGTTCGAAGAGCTGCAACAGCTGCTGCACCAGTAGGCGTCACCAGCTCTCCTTTAACCTCAACCACCTCAATTTTAATACCACTTTCTGCTACAATATTTGCCACCGCCGGCACAGGCACAGGTAAAATTCCATGCTGACATCTGACTGTTCCCTGACCCTCGTATAACTTAGGAACAATCACATCTGTTATGTTCAGATTATCAATGCATACGGCAATTGAAATGACATCTACTATGGAATCAATAGCCCCAACCTCATGAAAATGGACCTGATCCACTGGAACGCCATGGGCTTTAGACTCGGCTCTTGCAAGCACATCAAAAATTTTTTTGGCAATTTCTCTGGCGCCCTCAGTCATTTCTGTCTCATCAATAATCTGGAAAATCTCCTTAATTCCTCTGTGCTCATGGCTATGATGGTGCTCATGTAGCTCATTTGAATGTTCGTGGTCATGCCTATGCAGATGCCCGTGAAGATGCCCATACAGATACTCCATATCATGATCATGCCCATCATGCTCTTCATCTAAGATTACATCAAAATCTGTACAATCCAACCCTGCTTTTTTAACTGTTCCGATTTCAATCTTAAACCCCTCAGCCTTTATGGAATTTAGCACATCTAAAAGGACATGGCTGTCGGCGCCCAAACCTAAAAGAGCGCCAACTGTCATGTCCCCACTAATTCCAGAATTGCATTCCAAATACAATTTTTTTCCCATTATTCCCCTTACTGGAAGAAGGCCATTTCTTCATCAAGTACCTTAGCTATTTCATTCAAGCCATTTGCCTTATTTGAAAGAACTTCCATTGTATCTGACAAATCCTGCATAGATGCTCTGGTCTCCTCAGAGCTTGCTGCGTTCTCCTGAGAAATAGAAGAAAGATTTGTAATGGTATCAGAAATAGCATTACTTGCTGATTCCGTTCTGTCAACATTCGCAACAATTTCTCTTGTAAGTGCGATTGATTGATTAATGTCTTCAATAAGGCTGTCAACCTGCTCGATTGTCCTGTGAATAGTGCTGCGCTGTTTGCTGATGGCCTCTTGCACGCTTCCGGCCTCTTCCATTGTTTTGTTGGAATCAGATGCAAGTCCCTTCATAGCTTCCTGGATATTATGAGCAGCGTCTGCTGATTGATCTGCCAGCTGTCTGATTTCATCAGCAACAACTGCAAATCCCTTACCAGCTTCACCTGCTCTGGCAGCCTCTATACTTGCATTTAATGATAGCAGATTTGTCTGTGCAGCAATAGCATCAATTATCTGTACTGCCTCACTAATTGTGGTAACCGCTGTATTTGTGTTTCCAATAAGTTCTACGATTCCATCGATAGCAGCAATGCTTTCTCGGGTAGACATTCTCAGTTCTGTCAGCTTATCCTGGCTAGCTCTTGAATTTTCTTGCATCGAATCAGCCAACCCCTGCATCTGTTCTGTATTCTCTGTAATTAGCTGTACAGCATCATTAATATCATTTACATTTTCAACGGCTTCCTGAAGGGCTTCAGCCTGTGAAGAAGCACCTGTTGCCACCTGAGTTACTGCTATTGTTACATTGTCAGCTGTCTCTGCAATGGTCTGAACAGTCTCGTTTAGATAACCAGCAGAATCGTCCACCTCATTAGAAGATACTCTGGCATTACCAATTACAGAACGAATCTTTTCTGCCATATCATATAAAGCTTGCGACATTTCGCCTAATTCGTCTGGTCTATCCTTTACCTTCTGGCTTAATGAAATGTCCAAATTACCTGTAGCCATCTGGCGAACAGCTTTAACATTCTCATCAAGTGATCTTACAATCGAAAGGACATATCTAGTGGTGGTGATTGTAAAGAATGTAATAAGCACTCCACCAAGAACAAGCATCCATTTTATTCTGTCATTTATGTATGCACTAATCTGTATCTTCTTCAAACCTACAAAGGCCATTCCATAAACTTCACCAGATTCCTCTGAAAATAATGGTTCGTATGCTACATAATATTTCTGGTCATTAATTACAACATTCTTGGCCTGGTAGCTCTGCTTTTGATTTAGCACCGCCTCTATAACGGCATCTCCAGCCTTCGTTCCAACAACACCCTCAATACTAGATCTCTCTCTTGTATCCCCAATGAAAAATGTGTAGTCATAACCAGTCTTTTCTTTCATATCCTTCTCAAGGTTTGTGACCGTACCGTTTTGTGCATCTTCAGCAGTATATTGCAGAACCATAGCATAGGTCTGGCAGGCTGCCTTCACACCCTGCTCAACCTCATCCTCCATACCGCGGCGCAGATTGATAACTGCAACTAATGTGGTAATTGCTCCAACAAGAATGAGTGCCAACATTACAAGGCCTGTTAAAAAGACCTTAATGGACATCTTTCTACTTTTTTCTTCGAGATTGTTTGTTCCGACCATAGCCCTACCTCCGACTGTTAAGTAATCTAACCATTCTCCCCACATTTAATTGATCGAACCTTATTACTCAACTTCGCAAGTGAGACCAACTATTTGGATTATATCCGATAATTGCGGTATTACTGTGAAAAAACTGTTAAAAAGAGCAACTGCTATATTTTTTATAACAGTTGCTACTCATTTTCCTCTATTTCGATGCTTATATTTAAACCAATATCGCTATTTTCAAGCCTGCTGCGATTTATCTTCCTCTGGGCCTCATGAAGTATTGCACGTACAGCTTCCAAATCCTCATAAGCGTCATCTGAACTATAGGGTTTACTCTCATCTTCAAAGTTCCACTGCATAGGCTTCCCCAATCCCATTCTCCCCGTGGACTTTCAGTTTAACAAATTATTTTGAAAAAATAATGAAGAACCTATGACTTCTTGCTGACCAAACAAGGAAAATGTCAGCAAGAATCCTGCTTTGCAGGACAAGAAAATAGATAAATCTATTTTCTTGGTAGTTACGATTCCTGTTTTTCTGAGGAAAAACAAGAATCTATGACTTCTTTTTTGAATTATTATTAAATGGTCATTGCAACAAAAACATGTTACACTGAATTTGTAGGTATGATTAGCAAACGAGGATAAACCTATGAGAATATCTGAAATCACATCAAGCAACAAACCTTATATCAGAATAGTTAAGGGTAAAAAACGTGTTGATATCCCCATTGTTCCTAAGCCAGTAGTTTTACCACCTAACAAAGCATATTTGAAAAAGTTCGCTTTCGTGGGCTGTGATACTATTAAAATAAATTTCAAAGGCAAAACTGTAAAGCTCAACTGGACCTTCAATCACAACAGAATGACTCTCTACTGTTCTGGAGGCCACAAAGCCTACAGTTGGAGTAATGTAAAAGTTGCTACTATCACTACTTCCACAGGCAAAAAGGAGCATGTGGTGGTATGCAGTCGAGACTACGGCGATGAAACTGAGCGCCGAAAATACAAGAGATTTCCAATTATAAAGAATGTGACTATTTTTCAGGGTGATACTTCTTTTCCTGGATCAACAGTGGATGTGTCCTACGGTGGTGTGGGTATCAAAGTTAAAAGCGGCGTAAAAATCGTTCCTAGCGAACCTTTGCACATTGACTTTGGTACATCTCGACCTGTTAAAGCCCGCTTAGTTCGTACTGTTTTTAATTCAGACGGTAGCGAGCTTATAGGTTGTTTCATTTCAAAGGTATTCAAATACGATATGATGCAGGTAATTGGCAATCAGGGATCTTCGGGTCCAACAAAAGAAGAACTTGAAGAACAAAAAAGACTAAAAGAAACTGATAAAGGCTGGTATGAATCCAGCATCAAACGCTGGCGTTAGCTTTCACATCGATCCGCCAGCAATAATGCAAGAATATGAGAAGCCTGAGGAAACTCGCCAGAGTCAATCATGGCTTCTATTTCTTTTCTGGAATAAAGATGCACATTCAAAAACTCTGTATCATCTAAATTTTGACCACTAACCTTTCTACAATTCTTTGCTACATAGATATTTGCATAGTTATCCGCCATAGTTGCATTTGAAGGTACCGTCAGAACAAACTTCCAGTCATCACTTTCGTAGCCAGTTTCCTCTAATAGCTCGCGCTTAGCGGCATCAAGAGCAGCCTCTGCATTCTTATCATCACTACCGCCGTATTCCTTGCCATCTGTCCTTTCAATTCCACCGGCACAGAACTCTGTAGTGACTTTTTTGATTCCATGTCTATACTGTCTCACACAGATATATTTTCCATCAGTATCTGTTGCCACTATTACCACATAATCCCTGCGACTGTAACTGTAATATGGTTCAAATGTCCTTCCGTCAGGAAATCTGTATTTACTCCGTCTGAAATCAATCCATTCATCCTTTATAATATGCTCGCAGCTAACTTCTTCCCACTCAAGATTTTCTTTATTTTCCATTCTTATTGAAACTCCTTCACAAATAATATGCTAAATATTCACAGACATTGTTTATAATCAATAATACCTTATTTTGCGAATAATTATAGTGGTTTTATTTTCATATGATGGTATAGCCGTTTAGAATATAGCAGGTGGCTTATGTGGAATTTTAATTATCTTATCCCTAGTGTGATGATTTTGGCGGTGTTCGTTGGGTATTACGTAACTCTTCCAAGACTGCCAATCCGGAAAAATCTGGTATTTATATATCTGATATCTGTTGAGTGCTTAGGTATGTTAGCAGATTTAGTATCAACTTGGGCTGATATTAATCATCAGAATATCTATGCCTGGGTTCTCTATGTCTTGAACAGTACCTATTTTATTTTCCTTTTTGTCAGAGGACTTGCTTTCTTTATTTTTACCGAGAGTGTATTAAAGATAAACCTATTCCAAAGTAGACTAATGAGATTTTGCATAGAACTTCCTGTCAATTTGGGTTTTATCATTGTGCTCACCACTCCTTGGACAAGATGGTTCTACTATATTGAAGAGGATGGTTACCACAATGGTCCTTTATATTACCTGCTTTATCCTATTTTTATTTATTATCTATTTTTATCATTTCTTATTCTCTTCCGGCAGCGTAGTCGTTTACTGAGAAGACGAGAGAAATATATCATCCTTTGGTACAATGTAATCCTCTCCTTAGGCATAATAGTGCGATTTGTATTTCCAAAGTACCTTCTTATGGATTTATTCTGCCTGATGGCATTGATTGTAATATATCTTTCCTTTGAAAATCCTAATGACTACCTGGAAGAAAGAACTTACATTTTTAACAGAACTGCTCTCAGAGATTACATAACTGAAATTAATGGTGAAAAACCCATAAACGCTTTTTCCTTCTGTGTTCATAATTACCTGGATAGAATGGAATTATATGGTATCCAGCAGATGAATCAGGGTATTTACTTAATTGGAAATTTCCTAATTCATGAATTCCCTGATTACCTTATTTTCTATTATAGAAATGCACGATTTGTGTTATTCCACAAAAAAGGAAATCCAGACTGGGATAAGGTTTATTCCAGAATCCAGGAAAGATTTAAATCACCTTGGATTGCAAAGGATACCGAGCTTTATCTAGAGATAGGCGCCAGCCGGTTGGATTTAAAAAAGGAACGACTTCCTCTTGAGATAATACTTAGAGCTTTTTCAGATAGCTTTATTTTCGCAGACAAAAATGGCTCTAGCACCATCAATCAAATTGACGATAGTTTTATAGCTCAAATTCGAGAAGAAAACGAAATAAAACGTGCCCTTGATAAAGCTATTGAAAATGACAAAGTGGAGGTATTCCTTCAACCTATTATTGACAGTAGTACTGGTAAGCTTGTAGGTGCAGAAGCACTCTCTAGAATTTATGGTACGGATGGTAAGCTTATTCCTCCAGGACTGTTTATACCTATAGCCGAGAGAAATGGTAAAATCAATCTTCTTGGTAAACAGGTTTTTAAAAAGGCCTGTGAATTTATTCAGAATAACGATATGGCGGCTTTAGGAATGAAGTTTTTGAATGTGAACCTGTCTCCACTACAGTTCATGCGACTGGATTTGGACGAGACTCTCTTTAAGTACATTCAGGAATTTGATGTTCCAGCCGAATTTATTCATTTGGAAATCACCGAAGAATCTATGATTGATGAGAAGTTGATGGAAAAACAAATTGAAGCTCTCACAAGCAAAGGTTTCAAATTCGTGCTGGACGATTACGGCAAGGGTTATTCAAATATGTCCCGCCTGAGGCATACTCCATTTATTAATGTGAAGCTGGATATGAGTATTGTTTGGGATTATTGCAAGCAACCTGATTCAATATTGCCAAGTGCTGTTACCGCTTTTGCAAGCACCGGCTTTGATATTACAGCAGAGGGCATTGAGGATGAAGATATGGCTCAGAAACTAACCGACATTGGCTGTACCTATCTACAGGGTTATCATTTCTCAAAGCCACTTCCTATACCGGAATTTCTTGAAAAGTATTCTTAACTCAAAAAGCTGGAATCTCTTTTTTATAGAGTTCCAGCTTTTATTTTATATTCTGCTCTAGGATTTTGAATCAGCTTCTATTTGAAGCTATCTGCCTCAATTTTTCCTTCACCCCAATATACAGGGTCTCCAGGATTCTCCATCAGATCATATATCTGAGAAACAATTACATTTGCCCCATCCCAGTCACCACTATCAGCAAGCTTGCCTGATTCTGATTTGAACGTAATGGTCGCATACACAGGCTTGTTTTCCTGCTCTATGAATAGATTTCCGTTGTAAAAAATATCCTCAAACTCATCTTTTGAATACTCTTGTCCAACAGCTTTATTGAAGCTACTTCTTATCTCTGAAGTGATATCCTCATCACCTGACCCTGCCAAGCCATCTTCATAGAACTTATCTAAGCTTCCATCCGGTCTTATTTCAATTAATGTGATTCTATAATCCACACCATCAGCATAAGAATAAGCTAATCCTCTGGATTCAATCATTAGTACAGAATCCTTGTCCTGGGTAGACAGTGCTGAAAACAGTATCTTCAAGTCATCAGAAAATGGTATAAATTCCTGAAGATTAATACTGTTAATGATATCCAGTTCACCTTTATCATTTACAAACCAGGAATTGATATTTAAATTGTTAGTGGCACTCATGTAATCCACTGTTATCAGGCAATCATCACTGTAGTAGTACCAAAAAAGTAATCCATCATCTGCCTCTACAGCATCATAGATTCCATTTTCCTCACTGTAATTTCCATACATTTTAAAACTGGTGCCTGCCAATTTCTTCTGTCCATCGATGTATTCCTGAAAAACTACAGCCTGCTCCTCTTCAGAAAGCTGCTGATTATCGCCATCTTTCTCGTCTTGACCTATACCCTCATTTGAAACAGCCTCAGTTCCTGAAGGTTCTGCAGTACTGTCGGCTCCCTGAGAGCCCTCCTGCTTTCCACAAGCCATTATTAATGCTGAAAGCATTGAAATTAATAACAGTGACAGTAATTTCTTTTTCATATCATGTCCTCCTTACTTTATCTCTTCCAAATCCGACTTACACATGGTGGAATAGCCAGAATCCTTAGAAGTCACTCTAACAATATCTCCATAGTCTTTCTTCACAGTATAGATCTTATTGTTGCATATATTTTTCACAAAGACTCCCTCCGACCAACGAGCCTGGGCTTCCTCTATCTTAAAATCCTCTAACTCAAACAAGGATAGCTGTGTGTATCCTGTTTCATTCTTTTCTTTTTTCATTAATACCTCTATCTCGGAAATCCTTTAATTCAATCCAATGATTCTACTTTCTATATCTTGTCGCTGCTGCAAAAGGACTATAATGATACTCTTTTTTTTCCTTTTGCGGCTCGTCATTGGTTTCTGGCTTAAGTTCTTTTATAAAAGCAGAAGGCTTATTCTTATACTTAAAGATAGTCAAATTTTCCTTTGCTCTAGTGATTCCTACATATAAAAGTCGCCGCTCTTCCTCAAAATCTCTCACTTCCTGGGCCGTAGCCTTGCTTGTGTTACGAATCACCTTGTTTGGAAATACACCATTAATGTTGTCAATCAAGAAGACAGAATCATACTCCAAACCCTTGCTGGAATGTATTGTTGACAGAATAATACTTCCACTTTCTGCATTTTTCTGCTCTTGTAAAATCTGCCTTAGCTCAGTTAATCTGTTTAGGAATCCAGTAATATCCTTCTCCTTTTTTGACAGCATTTTAAGAATGAATATCTTATTTGCATCAATGTTATTATTAGCCAGATATTCTCCGTAACCCATGAATTCTTCGATTCTGATAATTGCCTTGTAGGGACTCTCATTTGCCATGTTTTTGAAATGAGTTCTAAGGCTGCGACAATTTCCCAACACATATGAATTTAAATCTACATACTCTGCTGCATCCAGAATTCCTGTGCGGTGAATTTCAGCCTGCATGCACATCTCATTGGCCACACTTTTACTGATGTATGCCTGAAGCTTGTAGTAAATCTTCATAAATATTTCTTCATCCATGGGAACAAAAGCAAACCTCAGAATATTCACTATATCAAGCACAACCCTGTTACTGAAAAAAGTCATGTCCATGTTTTTAATGTTGTAAGGCACATGCTCTCTTTCCAAAATATCCACCAGAGGAAGTACACTCTCATTATCTCTGTATAGTACAGCTGTCTTTCCTTTAGAATTCTTCGCCACTTCCTTCAGATAGCTGTACTGATTTTCACGCTCTATACTCACAAAGTTGATATCGCTCTTAAACTCTTTAGTGGCGCAAATATGCTTTTTATGTCTGTTTTTATTATGCTGGATAAACAAATCAGCCGCCTGAACAATACTTCCATTAGAACGGTAATTCTTGTCCATTACAAGTACTTTGGCACCAATGTGCTCCTTTTCAAAATTCAGCAAAGCATCTGGATATGCTGCTCTGAATCCATATATACTCTGATCCTCATCTCCAACCATAAACAGATTACCGCTTGGACCCGCAAGCAAGGATATAATCATGTGCTGAATTTTCGATGTGTCCTGAGCCTCATCTACACATATATACCTATACTGATTCTGAAAATACTGCAGTACTACTGGTGAGCTTTTCAAAATCTTATAGGCATATACCATCTGGTCATCATAGTCCATTAGGCTATTATTCTTTAAATAATCGTTGTATTTCTCGTATATTTTGAGAAGTTCAATATCATTCTCTTTTCCAAGCCTTTTTATTTCATCGCCACCGAGGCACATATTCTTGCAGTAAGTAATCAGAGTTCTGATTGTCTTGATATCGCTCTCTGTTGGATAATCCCGCATAACCTGCAAAAAGATGTTAGAAATAACTCTAGCTATATCTTTCTCATCGCTGCACAGTTCAAAAGCGGTTTTCCCAATCATCCTTCCATAGTAGGAAATTATCTTTGCACAAATACCATTTATGGTTCTAAACTCCAGCCTGTCAGCCAGTTCCTCTCCGAATATGCTCTTAAATCTATCCGCCATATCTTTGGTGGCTGCCACAGTATATGTGAGGGTCAGGATATTTTCAGGGAGAACCCCTTGAGTGAGAATCATATATCCCAATCTATACACAAGCACTGTAGTCTTTCCGCTGCCTGGCACCGCAAGCAACAACACAGGTCCATTCACTGCCTGAACAGCATCAAGCTGTTGCTCGCTTAGCCTGCTACATTTTTCTATAAAATCTTTTTCTGTCATTACTATTTGGATCTAACTCATTTCTTGTTTTATTTTATCCACTAATGTGATATCCGCCGGAAGCCAATCCACATCATTTATGGTTTCTTTTGTAAGCCATTTAGCTGCTTCATGCTCCTTGAGCTCCAAATGACCTTCCGTTACTTCCGCCCAGAAGCAATCCATAGACAAGTGAAATGTCGGATAGTCATACTCGATGGTATCGATAAGCTCGCCCACCTTAATCGTAGTATCAAGCTCCTCCTGAATCTCACGAACCAAAGCCTGCTGTGGAGTCTCTCCAACCTCTACTTTTCCACCCGGAAACTCCCAGCCACCCTTGTAATCACCATAACCTCTTGCAGTCGCAAATATTTTATTTTTGTCTTGAATTGAGTCGCATATCACTGCTGCGACCACTTTTATCGTCTTCATAGACACATCCCCTGCTTAGCTAAAAACACTGCTATAGCCACATGAGCCACCAATATAGAAGGCATTCCGATGACAAAATACCAGTGTTTTGTCTTATGGTGAAAGAGGTACATTCCACCCCACGTACCAATACTGCCGCCAATTAAGCTGAATAAAAACAAAGTCTTCTCGGGGATTCTCCACTGCCCTTTTATAGCTCTTCGCTTGTCTATTCCCATAGCAGCCAGTCCTATCACATTGATTATTAGCAAATAAATTCCTATCACTTTTCCCATTCTTATCCTACCTTTATTCTTTCTCACTTCCAGTTTATCTTCTGTATGCTATTTCTTTCTTACTATTCATAGAAATATTTATTCATTATAATAGATTTATCATTCATAAATGGCAACTATCTAGAAAGGACACTCCTATGAACTTAACTACCCTTTGCTATCTAGAAAAAGACGGACAGTACCTTCTCATCAATCGCAACAAAAAATCAAACGATCTGAATCAGGGAAAGTTTATAGGTGTTGGCGGTCATCTTGAATTCGCTGAAACTCCAGAAGAATGTATAAAACGGGAAGTCTTTGAGGAAACTGGTCTTACTCTAAACAGCTTCAAGCTAAGAGGTCTTCTGACTTTTCAAATAGATGAATATATGGAATATTCCTTTCTTTTTACTAGTGATGATTTCTCTGGAAAAATGCGCACTGACTGCGAAGAAGGTGATTTACTCTGGGTATCAAAAGAAAAAATCCCTCAGCTTCCACTTTGGGAAGGAGACTTGATTTTCCTCAAGCTCCTAGCTGAGAGAGAAGATTATTTCTCTTTAAAACTGGTATATGAAAATGATGTGCTGGTTGATTCAGTGTTAGAATCATAGCTACGAATCGGAGCGACAAGACTTGAACTTGCGACCCCTAGACCCCCAGTCTAGTGCTCTACCACCTGAGCCACGCCCCGCTGTCACTTCTTAATTATAGACATTCTACAATTGTAATTCAAAGAATTTTTCCCTATAATATGCAAGAATGGCTACGTGGAATGTAACATAACAAAGAGAGGTTTATATGATAAAGACTATTATTTTCGATATTGGTGGCGTATTGATTGGTTACGACTGGACCGCTCATTTAATGCGTCTGTTTAACAACGATGAAGAACTAGTAGGAAAAATTAAAGCCAATGTTTTTGAACAAGGTAAATGGATAGAGGTTGACCGCGGTGTTCTTACCGACGAAGAGCTACTCCATTCCTTCACTAAAGACGCCCCTGAGCTGATGGATGATATTCTTCGTTTCTGGAATTCTGCAGGTGATGCCCTTTGGCAGTATGATTTTTCCAAAGATTGGCTTACCGATTTAAAGAATCGTGGGTATCAAGTCCTTTTCTTATCCAACTGGTCTTTCCATCTTCTTAATCAAGCGGCTAAGCAGCTAGATTTCCTTCCAATGATGGATGGTGGAGTATTCTCCTGCGATGTAAAGCTTGTAAAACCTGACCATGCTATATACGAAAATATAATTAAAAAATACAATCTCACTCCATCTGAGTGCGTTTTCCTAGATGACAAGGAAGCAAATGTTATAGCCGCTAGAGAATGTGGCATGAATGGAGTATGGGTTGAAAACCAGGATCACGATGTTGCAGTAAAGGGCCTGGAAGCATTGCTTAACAGCTAGGCTTCCAAGCCCTTTTATCATAGACGCTTCTGCGCGCCACACTAGTCTATAAAGTTTTTTGCCACTCTTCAATCTGACCCTCGATAATCTTCATCAGACGTCTCCTAGCCTCTACAGCTGCCCAGGCAATGTGTGGGGTAATTAGTAGCTTATCGCTATCTTTGATTTTAACCAACGGATTCTCTGGTGACATAGGCTCAATATCAAGTACGTCTAGACCAGCTGCTGCAATTTGTCCACTTTCCAATGCCTCAGCCAAATCTTTTTCCACAATAATAGGACCTCTTCCCACATTAACGAGAATAGCTGATTTCTTCATCTTTCCCAAGGCATTTGTATCTATCAAATGAAGTGTATTATCATCGAGAGGTGCGTGAATTGAAATAATATCTGACTCTTTCAGCAACGTCTCAAAATCCACCTCTGTATAGTCATCTGTATGGTTTCGTCCACTAGTAGAATAGTAGGAAACGTTTGCCCCAAAGCACTGGGCAATCTGAGCAACACGCTTTCCAATGGCTCCAAGACCGATAATTCCCCATTTTTTTCCGTTTAGCTCATGGAAATTTCTCTCAAAATGAGTGAACATCCTATCATTCACGTATTTCTCACTCTTTACATAGTCATCATAGTAATTCAGGTGCTCCAAAAGATAGAATACAAGGGCAAACGTATGCTGAGCAACAGCTTCAGTAGAATAGCCAGCCACATTACGCCATTGAATTCCTCGCTTATCCAAGAACACTTTGTCCAAATTGTTGGTTCCTGTGGCGGTAACACAAACCAGCTTAAGCTTCTTTGCATTTCCCACAGTATTCTCATTCACTGCCACCTTGTTGAGCACTATTACATCCGCATCCTCAACACGTTCTGGCACCTCCTCTGGCGAGGAATAATCATAAATTACAACCTGCCCAAAGCGTTCGAATCCTGACAAATCAATGTCTTCGCCTATGGTTTTTCTATCAAGAAATACTATCTTCAATTTACTTTCCATTTCCTTTTCTCAAAACTAACTACTACTTAACTGCGTCCTCAGCAAGTAATCTGAGACAAATTCCCTTCCCTGCTGCCACCGACACAAAACCTGTTACAATAGCTATGCTAATATGCAGCGCAGATACCTCTTTATAAAACAGATAGCTTGTAGCTGCCCTAAGAATAGATGTGAATGTGGCTGTAAGAGAAGCTACAAAAAATGGATAAAGCACCAGCTTATACCATTTTGCAAAAAATAAACCTAGTCTGTTAACAGGTCTCTTGCTTTTTTGTACCGAGGTCTTCCACATCTTAATCATTACAATCAGCTGCTCAAAATTGTCCGGAGAACCCTTAAAACTAATATTCTTTCTCAATAAATCAATTGGTGCATTTGGTACTAGTTCGGGTCTGGCGTTGAATGTGAGCATTGCTTCTTGAAATAGAAGAAGCTTATCTTTAGCATCAAGATTTTCCGATTCCTCGTTGTAAACCTCCTGCAATGTTTCTATGAACATCCTCTGATTATAGGATAGTTTCATCTTTAATCTAGCCAGGTTATTAGGATCCTCCATAAACCGTTTAAATTCTTTATCTAATGACTCTCTTGTTTTTTCACTTACTATTATTTTCATAAACTACTATTATCCATTCCCTTATTTCTCAGTTAAAATAGATTTCCCCATAATTACTGCTAGTTATAGAGTATAACGAAGATACCCGTCAAATTCAATAAAATCCTTATATTTACTGTCACTTAGAAGATTTCTCATCTCCCGTACACCTGCATCCATAATTCTTTGGTCAAGTACAGCAAAATATACTTCATATCCTTCATCCCCATGCTCCATAATAAAATCAGCACATGCCTGCAAAGCCTTCCTCCAAGCTTTATCAACTCAGCTGCTCGAGACAGCTTAAATGGAGCCACTCCATTTGCACTCGCAAAGCTACTAATAGACAAAAGAATTCCGATTCTAACAGGACAATATGAAGTCTCGCCAGACTCCCCCAAATCTATCCTAAAATCCCCATATATTAACCAGCACACCAATAGCGATACCTATGACAGTATCTAAAAATCTATTGCAGGCAAATAAATAAGGGTTTGAATCCCCAATATGATTCACAACAATACTCAA
>JAEEGL014318380.1_pt1 | contig 15730 bp, 18 predicted proteins | sample 9134231 | NCBI WGS metagenome assembly JAEEGL01 (sample SAMN16246548, study PRJNA631951) | gut metagenome | biome: gut microbiome; feature: rumen; material: fiber-attached | host: Bos | place: Iran: Karaj | collected 2018-10
AATCAACCATTAAGAGAAAGTGATGGATCTAACTTTTATGATTCATTTGAAATTAATGAAGCAGCTAATTCTGAATTAAAAAGTGATAATAAGTCTTATATTCCAAAGAAAGCTACTGAAGGATTAGGATTAAAGATTGCTGTTGGTATCTTAATTGTTGTTGTAGGATTCTTTGTAATACTATATTTCTCAACAAGTCATATTTTTTGTCGAAATGAAACTGGTGGTAAGTTTGGTGTATTCTATACAAAGAACAAAATAATATATTGTTTCCAAAGTGGTCAAGGACCTGGTGACTGTAAAGCTATTAAAAGTGTATCCAAAGAAGATTTAGAAAGACTTGGATATAATGATTTTGAATCATTTATTGAATCATTAAGAGTTCAAATAGAATCTACAGGACTTGGTAAGTGTCAATAATAAAATAAAAAGAATAGTTAAACTATTCTTTTTTTTATTATATTTTACCAAACCATTCACCTGATACATCAACAGAATCACTATTAGGAGTTGGATCTGGCATATCAAGTCTAATTAATACTGGTACTTTAAAAGCACTACCGAAAGCAAGACAATTACCTGGTTGTAATACTTTTAATTGTTTAACAATATCTTCTGTAATATTTGGTATCATTTTACGAATATATTCTGTATCACGATAATGTGTTGTTCTAAAGATTATAAAGTTTGCACATTGAGACATACATGTTTCTGATAACTCACTAGGTCTTTGAGATACAAGTCCTAAGATTAAACCATATTTACGGCCCTCTTTTGTAATACGATCAAAGATATTATATCCAAGGATATTAACATCATTATCATTTTGTACATAACGATGAGCTTCTTCAAGTAAGATATGTATTGGGAAAGTTCCTCTTACTGGTAATTCTTTTTCATAATCAAAGAACATCTTAGAATATATCTTAACTATATTTTTAGCAAAACGGTCATCAACATAATTAATATTAAAGTTAACTATTTGAATATTAACACCATTAGGACATAATAATTCTCTAATATATTCATCTCTTGTTACATAATGATCAAATTCAAAGTAATGATGATAATCACCATTAGCAAGAGCATGAATACGAACTCTTAGTGTATTATATTCATCAAAAACATGATCACTCTTTAATACACCTTCTGATACAAGTGCAAAACTAAAGGCATCATCTAAGTCCGTTAGTGAATATACAACTTTATCATCTAAATGATCCGTTCTAGTGTCTTGAAGTACAAATTGATTAAAGAATGTTATTAATAATTCCATTTCTGCTATCTTACCAGTTTTATCAATTAATAAACATTGTTTTAAGTTTCTTGTATAACCTGGTTGATATATTAATGTATCAAGATTTAATTCTTGTGTACGATATACAGAAAGAACTGAGAATACTTGGTCACGAATTTGACTAGCTGGACGTCCACTTAATAAAACATCAAGAATAGCTCGTGCAATAATATCATTTTTATATGCTTCTACTTGGGCACTATTACTTTTAAATAATTTAACTAAACTTAAAGCTTTCTCAATAATTAATAATTGACTAGGTTTTTCTGCTTCCAATAAAAGTGCTAAATCATCAACAGATAAAAGCCATGCTGGTAGTCTAATTAAACTATCAACCTCTTCTAAGTTTGTTGAATAAGCTTTAAATTGTAAACTTGGATTTAAACTATTTAATCCATTAAAAGCTTTATTATATTCACCATAAGCATCAAATATACATAAATGCATATCTACTGGTGGGATTTCTTTATAAAATAAATTTTGAAATAATCTTGCTACACCACAGGATTTACCAGAACCAGTATTACCTAATATACTAAAGTGTTGGCTAAAGAATTTATTAATACTAACACCAATTGGTATATCATGTACAGGATTCATACCTAAATAGAAATCTTTAGAGTCATCATATTGTGTAACACTAATAACTAGTGGGATTTTGTCTTTAGCCATTAAATAAACTTTTGATTCAACATTTGGTCTATTAATAACACCAAAAACAAATTCATTGTTTATAATCTCACCTATTAATTTAGCATTAACATTCTTACCTTTAATATTAATTACTTCACCAACAATCAACTTATTAGCACTATTAATAATAAGATATTGATTAATAAGATTTCCTTGGTTAATACCGTCATCTAGTAAGACGATAATACTCTCATCATCTACTTCTAATACTTTTCCTATCATCTTATCACCCCTATACAAAATATTTTTTGTATTTATTCTTTTCTTCTTTACTTAAGAAAGATGATTCTATTGCATTAACATTCATCTTTATAAAATCTTCTTTAGTAAAATTAAACGTTTCCATTAATTTCATATATTCATTAGTAATATTAGTATTCTCTACTGTCATATTATTAGTATTAATAGAAATATTAAAATTATTATGTAAGAAGAAATTAGCTGGATGAATGGACATATCACTTACAATTTTTTTCATTATATTACTTGTTGGACATAACTCTAACATTACTTTTTTATAATATACAAGTCGAAGTAAGTTAATATCCATTGTTGATTTAATACCACTACTTATTCTTTTAGAATGAAGTACAAGGGCTTCATAAACATCATCTGCTGATTTATCACCAGCATGAATAGCAAATGGTATTTTCTCTAAGGTAGCTAGTTTAAAGAAATCACTATATAAAGATAATGGATATGCTAGTTCATCACCTGTTATATCAATACCACATACACCACGATCTAAATACTTTCTAGCGTACTTTAAAGTCTCACTATTCATGTATTTAGTAGCTCCACGCATTAAACATATTATTAAATTAACTTTAATATTAGGATTACTATTAAGTCCAGCTAAAACACTAGAAATAATATCATCAAAGTATAATCCTTTCTCCATATGCATACATGGAGTTAGACGTACTTCAGCATATATAACATTTTCTTTAACTAAATTGTCTACTAAGTCTTTACTAACAATGTATAAATTCTCTTTTGTTTGGGTATAATTATTACAAAAATCAATGTAAGAATAATAATCCCCTTGTTCACTGTTATTAGTTAGTACACATTTACTTTTTACTTCTTCATTAGATAAACCTGATAACTTTGATAAGGTAGGAATTGATATACTACCATCTAAGTGAATATGAAGAAGTACTTTAGGCATATTTCTTATCTCATCAATCACGCTAACCACCTATTATAATTATATAATAATATAAAAAAATAAACCACAAAAATGTAGTTTATTTTTTATTTATTTACTTTCTTCTAAATCATATACTTTATTACGTAATTCATTATATTTATTTAATCTATCTTTTCCATCAATAAATAATTTATTATCTTTTACATACCAATAAGTATTATTTTTAATTAATAAATCAAGAATTTGTTTAACACAATCATACTTCTCTATATTATCTTTCTTTAAGTCTTCTAATTCTTTAATTATTAATTTATCATCTTCAGTAATCATTAACGATTTATAAAACTCATAATTATGTTTACTAACTTTTGTTTTATCAATATAAGAGATTATCTTATAATCTTTTAACATTTCAATTAGACTATCAACATTATCTTCAAAAGCCTCATTCTTTGCATTTATGTCTTTTTTAACATCGTTCATCTTACTTTTATTTTTATTTAAATATTCAGGTGTAAGAATATTAAGTAGGGCTTCTGCTCTATTATCATTTAATGTTTTCTTTAAAGCAAAGAAGTCTTTATAATAATTCTTAATAGCTTCTTCAACGATAGCTAATTCTCCTTTACTTTTAATCTCCATATCGATTTCGTCTTTAGATACATCTAATTCATTAATCTTATCTAATTCTTTAATAACTACTCCTTCTCTTGATTTTCTAGTTGCAACTAAGATAATGAATACTATTATAGCAACTAATAAAATAGATCCTAGAATAATTAATATCTTTTTATTCTTTTTAATTACATTATTTAATTCAATCTCTTTCTTACTCATAATGACCTCAAAGACCAATTATAACAAAACTTAGTTTTTAAAGCAAATTTAGAGTTGATCATCAAACTTAATACCAAGTAATCTAACTATATTCTCACTTTGAAATCTATTAATTATCATACCTTTTATACCATGAACATCAAAGTCACAATTAGAGATATTACATGAACTAAAGTTAATATCTTTTAATTTTGTATTAACAAACTCACTCTTAGTAAAATCAACATTATCGAAATATGTTTTATTAAACTCGCATTCAATAAAACTATTATCATCTAATTTAGAATCATTAACATAAAAATCTTTTATTTTAGATCCACTAAAATTACAATATGAACAAATGGAGTTATCAAGATTCATTCCATTTATATCAGCATCACAAAAAGTTGAACCTAATAACTTACAATTCTTAAATATACATCTTGTAAATATCATATTATCAAAACATTTGTTAGTTAAAATGCAATCAACAAATTCAACATCAATAAATTCTGTATCGATAAAATTAACATTTGTAAAATCAATCTTTTTAAAAGAACATTCGTCTATTTTAACATCATTAATTGTTAATGTTGGACTTTCATCATGATAACTTTTATTATTAAAGTCTGTATTATCATTTAAAATATCATCATCTAAATACTTAATCTTAAGTTTAAACATATTACTCCTTAATTAATTTCTTATTCTCTATTAATGTAATAAATACTATTAAATAACCTATATCAAATAGATATGCACCTAATACATCAGTATAATAATGAACACCAAGATATATTCTTGAAATACCAATAACTAATATTAATATACTTAATAATCCAATAATTATCATTTTACCCTTACCTTTATAATATTTAATAATAAAATAAATAATTAATCCATAGAAAGCAAGTGATGTCATTGAGTGACCTGATGGATAAGAATAACCTACTGGATTATATAATTTCCAAGTTGGTCTTTCTCTTAATAAAGATAGTTTTAAGGCATTATTCAATAGTGTACTAGTAAGAGTATTAGCTATCATAACATAACTATATTTACGAAAAAAGATAAAGGCTAAGGCACTAATTAATACATATACATACCATTCACCAAATTCTGTAACAACTCTCATAAAAGAATATATATAATTATTATGATTAATAAATTTAAAAATATTATATTCAAAAGTAACATTGTTATTTAATTTAACAAATACTGTTAAAGCAATAAACAGAATAATACTAATTATTAAACCAATTAAATATTTCTTTTTCATAATCCTCCTAATCAGTAATTACTAAATCCATTTTGATATCATGGTCATCTACTTCTATATTATCAATTAATTGCTCTTTATAGCAAATACCTATTTTATAAATATCATGTTTTGCTAAATACTTATCATAATATCCTCTACCATAACCTAATCTATTATTATTCTTATCAAAAGCTACACCAGGACAAATTATTAAATCAATATCATTTACTTCTTCTCCTATTGGTTCCATAACCCCAAAACTATTCTTTTCATAAACAGTATCATTATTTACTTCGATAAAGATCATTTTATTTTTATTAAGGACTTTGGGTAATAATACTTTTTTACCAAGAGATAAAGATTCTTTTATTAACTCTTTAGTATCTACTTCACTCTTCATACTATAATATAAACCAATTGTTTTACTATTTTTATAGATATCTAAATTCATTATTTTATCTTTTACAATCATTGATTTATTAACTCTATCTTCTAAATTATCTCTTAAATATAATAGTTCACGTCTAACTTCTTTCTTCATATACAATAAAAAGGCATAAAGCCTTTTACCTTTCAACTACTTTTTTTGCATTTAAGTTATAAATATATTTAACCATTACTTCATTTTGATATTCTGTAAATACAACATTTACATGATTATCATTATCTAAATACATTGGTAAATCAATAGTACAATTATCTTTATCTACTGTTTTTTTATAACTAATAGTTGTTCTATCAATATCAGTTTTACCTTCTTCTAAATTATCTTTTAAGTGACTTTCATAAATATTAATTAAGATACCATGAAGATCTTCTTCTTTAAACTCTTTTACCTTTAATAATTCACTATTATCAAGTAATTGATAATTATTTAAATTATAATTATAAGTTAAATAAACTTCACTATCAAAACGATCTTTTATATTAATAACAATTGATACAATATCATTATTTACATAATAAACAAAATCAATAGAATGATCTTTATTTTGATAATATTCTTCTACATCATTTTTTATTTTTTCATTGATACTAGTGCCATTACTATCTGTTACTTTAGGGATTCTTATAGAAACATCAAAATCATCATGTACAACATTTTCATTAATATCAACTGCTACTATTTCATCATTTATTTCTTCAATATCAGGTACTACTACATCTTCTTCAATAATATCTCCTGTGTTAACTTCTTCTTTCGCTGTTATTTTATTGTATGCGTAGTATCCTCCTCCACCAAGAACTCCAATTAATAATAAAACTTGAATTATTACGATAATATTATATTTTCTTGTAGAAATCATAAAACCTCCGTGTATTAATATCGATATGTATTTATATTATCATTAATAATTCAATTTATAAACCTTTATTAAGAATTATTACATTAACTTTACAAAATAAAAAAAGGAATTAATATTCCTTTTTACTATTCAAAAGTAAATGTTATTTTTGCTTGTTTATTTTGAACATCTAATGTACTTACTTCTCCTTCAGCACGAGATGCTTTGACCTTTACAACCTTTTTTGTTTTAGAATCTATTATGTCACCTGGTTGTATACCTATTACTTCAAAAGTAACTGTTGTGGGACTTTGACCATTAGCCGTATCAAGTCCAAGTATTTCTTTTAAAGCAACTTTATTTTCTTTACCATTTTCTATTGTTACATCATAAACTACATAAGCTCCAGGATGTGCAAGTTCTGCTTCAACATTAACGGAATTACTATCAAAAGTCATAGATTTATTTTTGCCACCTTGAGTTTCATTAGCTACAACACCTGTTATTTTAACAGTAGCTTCTTCTTTATTTGTGTCTTCTTTATCAAAAAAGACAGCATATCCAATAGATAAAGTAGCAACAAGTAAAAGTAATACAGCAACAAAAATGTATTGTCCTTTACGATCTTTCATAGCTAATCCTCCTTTTTATTCTCTATAACAATTATATCATAAAAATATAATGTGTAAATAATTTTATCTCTCTAAATTATAAAAACTAATAGATAATAAACTACAAAAATTAAAAGCATAATCACACCTTCAATTCTTGATATTGTTTTTTTAGAATATGACATACCAAATAATAACAAAGATGTACCTACTAACATTGCTAAATCGATATATTTGAAGCTATTTGGAGTAACTGTTCCATAAATAGCAACTGGTATACCTAATACCACACATATATTAAAGATATTACTTCCTATTATATTACCAAGTAATATATCTTGTTCACCTTTTTTAGATGAAACAATCGTTGTAACAAGTTCAGGTAAACTAGTACCAAAAGCAATAACACTTAAAGAGATAACTCTTTCACTTATACCCAAAGACTTAGCAATAGTTGATGCATTATTAACTACTAAATCACTACCAATAATTATTCCTGCTAAACCAATAACTATAAAAAGTAGAGATTTCCATAATTTCATTGGTGGTTTATCATTCTCATCTGGTTCTTCTTTTTTCTTTCTAACTAATGATACTAAGTAATACAAAAATACCATGAAGAATAATATTATTACAAAAGCATCAGATCTTGTTACTTGATTAATAACGCCATTACCTAATTTATCATCTAACATCAAAACTGCTAGTAATGTTGATATTAACATCGCAAGAGGTAATTCTTTTTTAACAGTATTATCATGAATTTTAATAGGATGAATAACAGCAGCTACACCAAGAATTAAGATGATATTTATGATACAACTACCTATTACGTTACCTAGTACCATATCAGTACTACCATTTGATAGAGCTTTCATTGATACTGCAAATTCAGGAGCACTAGTACCAAAAGCAACAATTGTTAATCCTATTAACATTTTAGATACTTTAAAATTTCTTGCTGAGTCTGAGGCACCATCTACAAAGATATCAGCTCCCTTAATTAAAGTCACAAAACCCACTACTAATAATAAAATATTTAGTAACATATTAGTCTCCTATAATATCATTCTATCACATTATAAAAATAATAAAATAAAAAAACTGATTATTCCTAATCAGTTTTTATTGCTATTAACTAAATCCCAAAGTCCATAATATTTTTGAATCTCATAATTATTATTTATTTTAATTACTAAAGAACAAACTTCTATAATAATATCTATTGTTATCAATAAGGTAAAAATTACTAAAATAATTCCTTTTTTCATTAATCTCTCCAAAAATAATGGCGTCCCCTACAGGAATCGAACCTGTATTTAATTCTTAGGAGGAATCCGTACTATCCATTATACTAAGAGGACACAAAATAATTATACCATTACTTTATAAGTTTTTTATTAGAATCTATTTCTTTTATAATACTTTCTATATATTTATATACTTTATTATTTATATTATTAACATTCATATCAATTAAATCATTATAATAATCAATGTTATTAATTATCTTATCCATTATTTCTTCAACTTTTTCTATAGGATAATTATTAGCATAAAAATAACCAAAGAATAGTGAATATAATTTCTCATGATAAAAAATACCAGATACTTTGTCATTGTCATATGTATATAAGATTAAATCTTGATAATTATATAATTTAATAGTTCTATCTCGATTACTAGAATTATATACAATAGCTCGATAATCATAATCAAAGAATGAATAAAGACAATTAAGATATAACTTATAATAATGTGTTGCCATATAACTAGGATTTAGGATTGTTGTTAATTGTTTTAATGATAATAAGTCATATGGAGCATTTGTAAAAATAATTGGTTCAAAGACACTATCATCTATTTTTCTTACTTCTTCAATAGGAGTTCTTTTGCATATTTTTATTAATTCTCTCATGTATCTATCTGATTCTTTATATTGATCATAACGATAATCAGTTCTTAAATGATCATATAAATAGATATTATCTTTTACACCATTCAATATTGGTTCATATGGCACTAATTCTTTATAATCGTGATCTAATTCATCAGAATAAATAGAATAATATAAATCTCTAAAATCAATACTATTATTTTTCATAATTATTTAATCACTCTCTTAGCTTTACAAAGTTCTTCATTACCAATTATTTTATTTATAATATCAGCAATATAATTATAAGTATAATTTAGATCTTCTTTATTATGCCATCTTAGAATATTATCATCTATTATTTCATCAAAACGAAAAGCAGAATTTAATCTTATTTTTGATAAATAATAATCATCTTTAAGTAATGAATCAAAAATATTAAGAATCATTTCTTCATTATAATTATCAATATTTTTATAGATATAGGCTACAACTAATTGTAATAATGCATAATACTCTCTTTTTTGTGAAGTACCAATCATATAATTATTAAATGTTTTTACCAAAATATCCAAATTATTGTATCTACTAATATCTACACAAGCTGCATAAACAGCATTTAAGTGTGTAAAAACTTTCGAAAAATTAGTGACATAAACAGCATCATCATTAACTTCTTTTGGTCTAAAAATAGAATTTAAGCGATTAATAAAAATATCAATGAAACTATTATATGGATAAGTAAAACTATCTATTAAATGATGATCTATTAATTTAAGTTCTTCTTTATCAATAGATTTAAATAAATCTATGATATAACTAATTGTTTTATATGATGTTTCATCATCAATGTATGATGTAAAAAAAGCTGTCCTGTGAAAAATAATATTAAGTATCTTACTTATATCATTTAATTCAGGAAATAAAAAAGGCTGTTTACTAGCTAAACCTATATTACTATATAAAACAAATATCCTTTGTAATTCTTCTTTACTATAATTCATAAAAACCCCTATAAACTATTATTATTTATTCTTATATTATTTGCAAAAGTATTAAAACTACTTAGATTATTATCATTTTTTGGTAGTTCATAAATAAGTACTAAACAAATATCTTCTATTCCATCATAATTAATATCAAAGAATAATTGTTGCATAAAGACTTGCATATTATCATTGTATGTTAAAGCGATTGTATCATTATGTACGTCTTCAATAAATTCATATCCTGCTTCTACAATATATGATTTTGTTTGATCTACATGAAATGTATATGCTTTTTCTAATTCTTCTTTACTATAAACATCCATATTATAACTATATATTCCAATAAAAGAATCATTTGAATTATTATCACAGTATAGTCTATAATCTCCTTTATCTTTTTGACACACATAATTAAAATCAATATTAACGACAAATCTATCACCATCAAAATAGTAATCAAAATCTTTTTTCATAACGATATTTGTCTTATCAAATTCTTCAGATATCTTTAAAGTATATTTTTTAAAAGTATTAAAACTATAATATAAGGATGCACAAAAGATACATACAAATATTAAAGATAAAAAACTATATTTCTTATAATTATTACAAATATAATGAACTGGTATATAGAAAATACTAAATAAGCCAACTAATACTATTTTTATATTACGTACCGGTAAAAACTCTTCTTTATATATAACATCATCAAGTGTATATAATAAACTCCATACAAAAGTAATTAATGTTACTACTGCACTTAAAAGAATAATGTAATAATAAATTTTAGAAGTAAATAAACCCACTTTATTTAATCTTAAAATAATTAAAGTTAAAGTAAATGGTAATAATGCAATATAAAGTATATAAATATAGTCTTTAAATTTAAGATTCATATTTGCTCCTTGGTTAATTATTCTATCACAATATTTCAGTTTTACATTAATAATTTTATTAAATTATTTATTTTATTGATAAGAATTAAAAAAGATTATACTATTAAGATAGAGGGAATATGAAGAAGGATTTAGGTATTAAAATAGTTTTTATTCTAATATTACTTGTTAGTATCATTCTTTTAATAAGTGGTTTAACTGCTAGTGATGAAGCTCCACCTAGTGATGAAGTAATTGAAACTGAATTACAATTATCAACATATAGCTTAACTATGAATGTTGGTGAAGAACAAAATATTACGGCTACAGTATTACCAGAAAATGCTACTTATAAGAATGTAACTTGGAATAGTATTAATCCTGGTATTGCAACAGTAGATAATGGTAATGTTAAAGCTATTAGTCCTGGTAATACCATTATTACTGTTAAAACAAGTAAGGTTGGTATTACTAAAAACATAAATGTTAAAGTTAATGGCGAAACTAATCCAACTAATAAAATCGAAGTTAGTAAAATAAATATATCTAATCCAAATATTGAATTATATGTTGGTGATACATCTTCTATTAACTACTCTATTGAACCAGAGAATGCAACTAATAAGAAAATAAGTTTTAATACTAGTGATAAAAATATAGCTGGTTTTAATAACGAAGGTAAAATAGTTGGTGTTAGAAGTGGTACTGCTACTATCTCTCTAAAAAGTAGTAATGGTGTAGAAGCAACTATTAATGTTACTGTTAAAGAAAAACCAATTGATGTTACAAAAGTAAAAATAAGTAAGTCTAGTATAACGATTGATAAAGGAACAGATACAACAATTGATGCTCATGTAATACCTACTAATGCAACTAATAAAGATATTACTTGGTCTAGTTCTAATGAAAAGATAGCAACTGTTAATAATGGTAAAATAACTGGTATTGATGTTGGTGAAGCAACAATTAAAGCAACATCAAGTAATGGTAAAGAAGCAACATGTAAGGTAACGGTTAAAGAACCATATGATAAACCAATTGTTGATAATTATCCACAATATCAAACAATTGCATCATATAGTAGTGACACTTTAAAATATCGTGGCTTAGTAGTTGATGGACACGACTTTGTATTAGTTTGGGTAAAAGATCCATATAAACAATTTATAGCTGCTCATCCTAATTATGGAAAAAAACATGGTGCGCAAACAATTCTTTCTGAATGTGGTAATAAAGGTTTTGTAGCAACAAATGGTAGTTTCTTTAATATGAGTAATGGTGAAACAGTTGGATCTATTGCTATTTCTAAAGGTAAAACATTACATTATAATGCAAATGGTGGTAGAGCTGTAATTCTTACAATGAGTAAAGAAGGAAAACTAAACACATATTATGGTGAAACCACCGAAGTAATATGGAATAAAATAAAAGCAGATGGTGCTACTAATACTTTTGCAATAATGACTGAGGCTACACTTCGTTGGGGAGAAAAAGCAAGTCCTGGTAGTAATGATAGTACAAATAGAACACTTGTTGGTCAAATTGATAAAAATAACTTTATCGTTTATTCAGGCGGTGGTATATCAACAGATCAAGTTTCATATATCGCACAAACAAAATTTGGTGCACAATTCTTAGCTAACCTTGATGGTGGTGGCTCAAGAAAACTATATTTCGGAGCTAATGGAAGTTTCACTAAACGATTTGATGGCGGAAGATTAATTCCTGATATGATGTGTTTTGTAGAACAATAAAAAAAGACTTTTTAAAGTCTTTTTTATTTTTCATAATCAATTACACCATCTGGTAATTTAATTAGTTTCTTAGGTTTAAAAGTATGATCTAGTCTACTTCTTTCTTTATCTAAATCTTCAGGATTATATGGAAATAATTTGTTATCAACAAAATAGTTACCATATATGATTTCATTATTGTTATTAAATGTTAAGATCTTTAAGTGATTATCACATACTTCTACTAGTGGTACATGATCGTGTTCAAAATATCCACATACATACATTGATGACGCTCCATCAATATTTAAATAATCATTTGCTAGGTGATATTCAATACCATATTTATTCGTGTTAGGAGTATGACCTACTATTGTAAAGTAATAATCATGCCCTATTCGACATCTAAATGGTACATAAGGATCTATTTCTCTAGTCCATACAGCATAATATGTTATATCACTATTATCTTTTAATTTTATATCACATTCATCTTTTACAATAGATGGACACGCTGCATGAACTAAAACAATATTTTTATAGTCCATACATTCTTCAAATTTATGATATATTTTTAAATTTGCAATAAAATCTGCTACTTCAAGTATGTCTTCTTTTCTATTTAATTTATCTTCAAGTCCATAATCAGTTCGCCAACCACCATTATAATACCAAATATCCTGAGGTGATACATAAAGTCCTTTTCTTCTTTTTTCAAAAACATCATGCATCATTAATTCATGATTGCCTGCTAGGTATATAATTTTATATTTATTCTCTTCTATTCTTTTTTTAATATCTAATAACATATCTGCTGATTCAATACCACGATCTATTAAATCACCGTTAATATATAATTCTATTTCTTCTTCATTTGATATATTATCAAGATAACTCATTATTGAACGATATACATTTCCATTACCATGTAAATCACTTATTATAAACTTGCGCATAAACACCTACGATTTCTTTAAAAAACTAAAATAAAATAGTTTTTGAATCCAATCATCGGTCTCTTGTGATAATTTATATATTTGATCATTAGGCATATGTTTAAGTAAATATTCTTCTGCTCCATCAATATCAAGTATATTAGCATATTTATCAAATTCATTATAATCATTACTTAATTCTGATACATGTATACAAAACTTTTGTAATTCTTTATATTCATCAAAATATTTATCACTATTATTTTTTAAATATGTTTTATCAATAGGATATTTCTTAATATAGTAACCTAAATTTATATATGACCAAATATACTCACTTCTTTTTATAGCTTCAACTAATTCTCTACTATTTAATTTATCTAATATTTTTTTAGCTTTTGCTATAAACTTTTTCTTATCGAAGAGAGAATTAAACTCTTCTTCAGATAGTTCATAATTATCACGAGTAAAATCACGTATTTCTTGATCAATAATTAATAAATCATTAATTTCTTCGTTCATATTCCCTCAACTCTTGCTTATTATAACACACAAATTCTTTATTTGCATCCAATGAATAAAAAAAAAGACTAATTATAGTCTTTTATTTACAAGAAAATCCACTTGCTACCATTTCAAATCTTTGTTCTTCTGCATTTGTACCATATAGTGTAATTGTTGCTGTTATAACAACTTTACCACCGGTTAATGATGATTTAAATCCTGACATGCTACTTCCCCAAAGTTCTTTGAAGCTACTTTCTAGATTTTTAGCAATTTGATCTTTTTCTTTAGCATTAAATGCTTTACCATTAATTCTTGATGTTGTACTCTTTAAATTAACTTTTACCATAGAATCATTACTATTATTAAAACTTAGCGTAATAACTGATTTAATACCATTACCACTTGTTGTTTGTGAACATGTATATGTCTTTGTTTGTTTTGGTGTATAACTACTTCCACTGCTTGATCCACTTGAACTAGATCCACTAGAAGAACTTCCAGAATAACTTCCTGAACTTCCAGAATGACTTCCTGAACTTTCAGTAGTTGATCCGCCACTAGCTGGTGTATATTCTTTTGAACCAAATGGTTTAACAATAATTACTATTACAGCGCCAATTATTAATATTACTAATATGACGGCAATAAGCATTCCTGTATTAGAACCTTCTTCTTTTCTTTGAACAATAGGAGCTGACATAGGTCCTGCTGCATTATTCATACCATTATACATAGGAACACCAGTTGGAGCTCCCATAGGTTGTCCCATTGGTTGTCCCATAGGTGCACCCATTGGTGGTTGTTGCATTGGTTGTTGTGGCATAGGTTGACCTACTGGTTGTGATTGTACTGGTTGTCCCATAGGTTGAGCTGGCATATTATTCATTGGTTGTGCCTGCATATTGTTCATTCCATTATCCATAGGTTGTCCCATACCATTATTCATTGGTACTTGATTTTGATTATCATAATTCATCATATTATTATCCATATTAATAACCTCTCTACTATAATTTAATTATAAGAAGTAATGAATAACAGTGTCAATTAAAATGTCACATTTAAATTATTACAATGTAAAAAGATGCAAAGTGCATCTTTCTTTTTTTATTATTTTTCTTCTTTTTCTTTCTTGTTTTCTTTCTTACCTATTCCATAAAATTCACGAATAGCTTCTTCAAGTTCTTCACGAAGTGCCGTATTCTCTTTAAGAAGTAGTTTTACATTCTCTCTACCTTGACCTAGTTTTTCACCTTTATATGCATACCATGCTCCAGTTTTCTCTAATATTCCACAATTAGCTCCTAAGTCAACAATTTCACCTTCACGTGATACACCTTCACCATACATAATATCTACTGTTGTATTTTTAAACGGTGGCGCTACTTTATTTTTAACTACTTTAATATTTGTTTTATTACCCATTATAGAATCAGCTGATGCTTTTATTGCTTCCCCACGTCTTATTTCAAGTCTTACACTTGAATAGAACTTTAATGCTCGGCCTCCTGTTGTTGTTTCAGGATTACCAAACATAACACCTACTTTTTCTCTTAATTGGTTAATAAATATGGCAATAGTTTTTGTCTTATTAATAGTTCCTGCTAATTTTGTTTACGCTTGTGACATTAGTCTTTCTTGAAGACCAACATGAGAGTCTCCCATTTCACCATCAATTTCTGCTTGAGGAACTAATGC
>JAEEGL014728165.1_pt1 | contig 15730 bp, 12 predicted proteins | sample 9134231 | NCBI WGS metagenome assembly JAEEGL01 (sample SAMN16246548, study PRJNA631951) | gut metagenome | biome: gut microbiome; feature: rumen; material: fiber-attached | host: Bos | place: Iran: Karaj | collected 2018-10
CGCAGCGGTGTGAGCAAGGGCGTTATGCAGGCTTGCTGGGATGCTGCCGGCGAGGTGATTAAGGCCTGGGCTACTGAGGGCCATAGTGTTGCCATCCCGGGATTGGGTACCATGCGATTCGGCCTGCGTGCCAAGAGTGTTGCCACCGTGAACGAGGTGAAGGCGGGCCTCATAACCTCGCGCCGTATCATCTTCACCCCCAACACGGAGCTGAAGGAGGAGTTGGCCGACACTGCCGTTCAGATCACTTGTTTTGACCGCACGGGTAAGGAGGTGAAGCGCGTGACCAGCACGGATGATGGCAACATCGAGGATCCCGAAGGACCCATCGATGACGGGAACGGGAACGATAACGTTAACCCTCAGCCAAACCCTGACAACGGCGGCGGCACTGGCGGCGGTGACGACGAAGGCCAAAACTAGCAGAGCGTAGGGCCTTCGGGCCCAGCTCTTTGAGTGAAAAATGAAAGAGTGAAAAGTGAAAAATGATAGTTACCTGAAACTTGAAACCTGAAACTTGAAACCTGAAACTTGAAACTTGAAACTTGAAACTTGAAACCAAAATTCGCTAACCACTAACCACTAAGACAATGAAAAAGGAAAATTGGAAGTTCGTCATTCAGACGATTATCGCTATCCTTACTGCGATAGCCACCAGCTTAGGTGTTACCAGTTGCATGAGATGAGAGGAAGAAAAGTGTCCGTTTCTGAACAGCGAAGTGTCCGGAAATGGACACTTCTTTTTTATGCCCATATTGATTATCAGCCGGTTATGAGTTTGGCACGCTTCTTGCAATATACAAGGCAGAATAATCAAACATAAAAATCAAAATCAAATTAAAATGGAATCTAAGTCAATCTACCAGACAACATCTGAGTTCCTCCCCCAGGGGGAAGGTCAGGAAGGGGCTGTTATCAGGCTCCGTGGCATTAACAAGATCTACCGTACGGACGAGGTGGAGACACAGGCGCTGGAGAATGTGAACATTGAGGTTAAGAAGGGTGAGTTCCTGAGCATCATGGGCCCCTCCGGTTGTGGCAAGTCAACGCTGCTGAACATTATGGGTCTGCTGGACGAGCCTACCAGCGGCGAGATTGAACTGTGCGGACAAATCATAGACACGCACATGAGCGACAACAAACTGGCTGAGCTGCGCAACAGGACGCTGGGCTTTGTGTTTCAGAGCTTCCACCTCATCCCTACCCTGAATGTGCTGGACAATGTGCAGATTCCGCTTATCTATCGCGGCGTGCGCAGCAGCGAGCGTCTGCGCCTCGCCAAGGAAGTCATTGCCCGTGTGGGCCTCAGTCATCGTATGAAGCACCGCCCCTCGCAGCTATCTGGCGGACAGTGTCAGCGCGTTGCCATTGCTCGCGCCATCATCGGCAACCCGGAGATACTGCTTGCCGACGAGCCTACGGGTAACCTGGATTCTAAGATGGGGGCCGAAATCATGGAACTGCTGCACAAACTGAACAAGGAAGATGGCCGCACCATCGTGATGGTAACGCACAACGAGCAGCAGGCCCGGCAGACAGATAGAATTATCAAGTTCCTCGACGGACGACAGATCATGTAAGACCCACCAGCCTAAGAGCCTCACCCCCTATCCCCCTCTCCGGGGAGAGGGGGGACGCCTACGGCAAAAGGGGCTCATTTTCACAAAAGAAAACAATGAATATAATAACAAGACTTTTCACTCCCTCCTTGGGAGGGAGATGGAGGGAGGCTCTTTCTCTCATCCGTGCCGACAAGTTGTTCTCCACCATCTACATTGCGGGAACGGCGGTTGCCATCGCCTCGGCGATGGTGGTGGCCATCTTTTTCAATATACTGGTAGCTGACATTGAACCTGAGTCCAACCGAAGCCAGACATTGTATATCCTGTCAGCATATAGCGAAGATCCGGAACAACCGGTAGGTTATAGCCTTGGTTTCTCCACGGAAGCGATTGACTCCTGCTTCCGGAAGATGAAAAGCGTGGAGGCTGTAGTGGGATATTCCCAAAATATCTTTCACCAGGACAATAGAATCAGTGATGTGGAGAAGATGCATGAGTTACCTGTCACCTTTATTCCTACCAACGCAGACTTTTTCCGCCTTTACCACTTCACATTTCTCAGCGGCCGACCTTTCTCTGAGCAGGAGTTTCAGCGTGGCGAAGCGGTCTGCGTGGTATCGGATAAGATGGCTAAGATGCTGGCCGTGGATACCGGCTCTTCTGTCCTTCTGGAAAACAAGATGTTTCACATAGTAGGTGTTGTCAAAACGGTAAGCAGCCTGATGACGGGAGCATCTGCGGATGTGTATCTGCCGTATAATGTGGAAGGAATAGGGATATATAACTATACACATGCCGATATATCGTATTTCGGACATCTAGATGTTATGATTCTATTGCGGAAAGGTTATACAAGACAGAACTTTATTGATGAGCTGGAGCCGGCAAGAAAGCGGTATGAGGCCGTACAGAGCAACCGGACCGGTAAGAAATTTACATGGAAGCTGTTAGTAAACAGTCACTTATACAGATACATCAGTTCACTTACACTGGGAAAAATAGAGCATGAGAATACTGCAACTATTGCTTTGAGTATGATGCCTATTGTCCTGCTTATGCTACTGTTCCTTCTACTGCCGGCTGTAAACCTGAGCGGCCTTGTCAGCAACCGCATGGAGGCACGACGGGCAGAGATGGGCATAAGGAAAGCCTTCGGTGCCAAGCGGCGCTGGCTGCTGCGCGAGGTTATAGAAGAAAACATGCTGCTGACACTCATGGGTGGTGCTGTGGGATGGATACTTTCATGGGTATTCATCAGCCTGGCACGGGATACCAGAGTGTTCCGTGCGATGATTATATCGGAGGACATCAGGACGTATGACTTCAGCCTGGACCCCGCCATGTTCCTCACCCCCACTCTCTTTATTATCTGCTTCCTTTGCTGCGCCGTGCTCAACCTTATGGCGGCTCTTATTCCGGCATGGCGTTCGCTTAGGAAACCTATTGTAGAATCCTTAAACCAGAAAAGATGACAGTTAAGAATCTATGGGCATACCGCAGGCAGAACGGCTTCATTTTCGTTGAGATGATTCTTACCGCCGCTCTCAGTTTCTTTGCCCTTGACAGTATTGTTGTTATTACACATGACACTTACTTCTCACATGCCGGCGGCGAATTTGAGAAAGATCATCTGCTGGTAGGCGAAGTAAAGAATACAGACTCGGGCATCAGCTTCAGCCGCGACTCCGTTCATGCTCCCATATATGCTTTGCGCGATCAGGTACAACGCCTGCCCGAGGTGCAGTCTGTGAGCCTTGAGAATGGCGTCTTTGGCGGGCGCTATCAGAGAAGTTATTGGGACAGTGTGCGCACGGAAACAGACACAACGTGCCTGATTGCCTATACACATAGTTTTATACGCGGCGAGCGTTTCTTTGAGACGCTCGGCCTGAAGTCCGTTCAGGGCAGCCCATCTGTGGAGGAACTGTCGCAGGCAAAGGAGGAATACGGCATCGTCATCTCTCGCAACTTGGCCCAGGCGCTGTTCGGCACTGAGAAGGCGGTGGGCAGACGTATCGTATACGGGGGGAAACTCACTCAAGAGGAAAATAAAAAGCACCTCACCGTCTGCGGGGTGGTGGAGGACGTGAAGGCCGTGGAGAGCCAACGATACTTCTACAGTATCTACTACCCCACTGATTTGTGGGACAACAGTCCGTTCATGCTCATCCGCCTGAAGCCCGATGCCGATGCCAAAGCATTCCTGGCGCGATACAATATACCGGATATGCGATTACGGGAAGGAACATACCAGCTGGTAGAGACTGACACTTATATGGGATACAAGGAGAGTCATAGCCTGACAAGTGAATCAGAGGCTATATCTACATTATTCGGACTCTTCCTCAGCATCCTGCTCCTCAACGTCGCACTGGGAACGCTGGGCACTTACTGGCTTCAGATTCGCAAACGGACGGGGGATATCGGAATTCTACGTAGCTTCGGAGCTCAAAGGAAGAGCATCTTCGGGATGATTTGGAAGGAGGCTGCCCTGCTCACCTTCATTGCCTGTGTTATCGGACAGGTCATCTGGCTTCAGATTGCCTTGAACATCAGACTCTACCAAGGTAAGCACATGCCTTTAAACGGACAGGAGACCGACTGGGTGAACACGTTCTGGCTGCACTTCCTGATCATCTGCGTCATTCAATTCGTGCTGATGCTGGTGATTGTGACATTAGGTATCATAATTCCCTCACTTATAGCAATGTACAAGAAACCTGTTAATGCATTAAGATATGAATAAGCTAGCCCCCTCCATCTCCCCCTTTGGGGGAGTGAAAAGATTGTTGCTTCTGCTTTCTTTTCTGCCGATAGCAATCAGCACAAAAGCACTCCCCCAAAGGGGGAGCGGGGAGGGGGCTCTTACTTTGTCCCTTTCCGACTGCATCGCCCTGGCCCGTAAACAGAGTGTGGATGCGGCGGTGGATTTAGGTGAGCTGAAGTCCGCCTACTGGCAATGGCGCAGCTATAAGGCTGACCTGCTGCCGGAGGTGTCCTTCTCTGCTACACTGCCCAGCTACAACAAGCGCTATACCAGCTATCAGCAGGCTGACGGCGGTGTGTCGTACGTCCGTAATGACTATGTAGGTATGGACGGCTCCCTATACATAAGCCAGAAGATATGGCCCACGGGCGGTACACTCAGCGTAGAATCATCATTGGACTTCCTGCATCAGTCAGGTCAGGTAGGGGCCGGTAACCAGTTCATGTCGATGCCCGTAGCACTGACCCTGTCACAACCCATCTTCGGTGTGAATCACCAGAAGTGGAACCGGAGGATAGAACCCTTGCGCTATCGCGAGGCTCAGGCACGCTTCCTGAGCGACACGGAAGGGGTGGCGATGAAGGCCATAAGCCTCTTCTTCAACCTGATACTGGCAGGCGAACAGGTGGGCATTGCCCGCCAGAACCTGCAGAAGGCGGAGGAACTCTACAAGGTGGCTCAGGCTAAACGAGAGATGGGAACCATCAGCGAGAATGATGTGCTGCAACTGAAACTGGATATGCTGAACGCTCATAGTTCTCTGACCAACAGCGAGAGCAACCGTCAGGCCCGCCAGTTTGCCTTGCAATCGTTCCTGGATGTAGAGGCGGAGATTGAACCTGTGGTTCCCGAAAATATACCCAGGCTACATCTCGTCTATGACGATGTACTCCGTCATGCATTAGAAAATAATGCCCTGGCCACAACGATGCGGCGACGCCAGCTGGAGGCCGACTATAATGTGGCTTCGGCAAAGGCTAACCGCAGGAGCATCAACCTGTATGCACAGTTGGGCTATACGGGAATGGCGGAGAATATGAGCGGAGCCTACCGCGACCTGCTGAGCAAGGAGGTGGTGCAGGTGGGCTTCTCCATCCCCATCCTAGATTGGGGCAAACGAAAAGGACAGCGCAAGATGGCGGAATCGAACCGCGAGATTGTGCAGGGTCAGCTTAGGCAGCAGGCGCAGGAGTTCAGGCAGGACATCTTCATCCTGACGGAGCAGTTCAACAACCAGGCTGAGCAACTGCGCATCGCCTGCGAGGCGGACACGATAGCCCAGAGGCGTTACAATACGAATATTGAGACCTTCAAGATAGGCAGCATCTCCATGCTGGATATATCGGACGCAACAAGGGCTAAGGATGAAGCACGGCTGAACCGCATATCGCAGTTGCATTACTACTGGTACTATTACTATCAGTTGCGCAGCATTGCCCTGTGGGACTTTGAGAAGAACTGTGACCTGAGCGAGGACGTGGAACGTCTCATTGAACGTTAGTTTACTGTTTACCGTTTACCGTTTAAACTTCAAACTTGAAACTTGAAACCGGGTCGAAGACCCTCTGAAACTTGAAACTTAAATATATGAAAAACGATAATCAGACAATGGACAGGCAGATTCCTGTCAGTGAACAGCGCAAGCGTAAGCTGAAGAAGGCGGCGATGTGGACAGGCGGCTTCCTGGGCGTGCTGGGGATTGCCGCATGGCTTGGCACGCAGATGATAACCACGCTGGATAAGAAGGCCCTCGTTATATCTGAGGTAGACCGTGGCACGATTGATGTCAGCGTCTCGGCTACAGGTAAAGTGGTACCGGCATTCGAGGAGATTATCGTCTCGCCCATCAGTTCGCGCATTCTGGAGGTATATGCCCATAGCGGTGACAGTGTGGACATCGGCACGCCGTTGCTGAGGCTGGATCTTCAGTCGGCCGAGACGGACTATGCCAAATCCCTTGACGAACGCGAGATACGCCGGCAGCAGATGGCGCAGCTCCAGGCGAACACCGAGACGCAGCTCTCCGACCGGCAGATGCAGATTGAGGTGGAAGAGATGAAGGTCTCGCAGCTTGAGGCGCAGCTCAGGAACGAGCTTTACCTGGACAGCCTCGGGTCGGGAACTCGCGACAGAGTAAGACAGGCTGAGACGTCCCTGCGCACGGCACAGCTCCAGCTCTCCCAGCTCCGGCAGCAATATCAGAACGAGAAGAAGGTGAAGCAGGCTGACATAAGGATGCAACAGTTGCAGAACGGCATCTTTGAGAAGGGACTGAGCGAGAAGCGCCGCACCCTGGATGATGCCAGAATCTGCTCGCCGCGCAAGGCTACGCTTACCTATATCAATAATGAAATAGGCAGCACAGTTGGGCCCGGACAGAAGATAGCCATCGTGAGTGACCTGCGGCACTTTAAGGCTGAATGCGAGATTAGCGACACGCATAGCGACCGTGTGCATGTAGGCGGTCCCGTGTTGCTGAAAATCGGCAAGGAACGGCTGACGGGCAGCATCAATACGGTAACGCCGCTGAGCCAAAGCGGTGCCATCACCTTTACGGTTGTGCCGGATGATATGAGCCATCCGAGGCTGCGCTCGGGCCTGAGGACGGAGGTGTATGTTATCACCAGCATCAAGGATGATGTGCTTCGCATCCGTAACGGAAGTTTCTACAGCGGACCGGGGGACTATACTTTGTTTGTAATGAAAAGTGAAAGAGTGAAAAGTGAAAAATATAAGAATGATAATGGAGGTGGAATACTCCGTCCTCGTCAGGTGAAGTTGGGTGAATGCAACTATGACTACATTGAGGTAATCAGTGGACTGGAGGAAGGTGAACAGGTGGTGGTCAGCGACATGAGTAAATACAAAGGAAAGGAAAAACTGAAAGTGAAATGAGATATTTAAGACAAGCGCTCGCCATGATGCGAGAAGAGAAACTATATTCCGCCATGTACATCTGCGGCACGACGCTCGCCATTGCCTTTACGATGCTCATTGCCGAGGTGTATTATATTAAGACGGCTGACATAGCGCCGGAGGTGAATAGGAGCAAGACGTACACACTTTCCATTATAAAGAACAGAAAAGGGAATGACTCTATCCCATATTTTTTTTACATTTCACATGAGATGTACCGTGATGTGTTCCGGCAGATGGAGACGCCTGAGTGCGTAATGGCTGAATATTCAACATGGTTACTGCGCGATTTCTACATGAAGCTGGCCGACGGCATACATGACCGGTCAGTAGTGGTAAAACTGGCCGAACCTGACTACTTCCGTTTCTACCGGTTCAGCTTCACGGAGGGGGCGCCCTTCACACAGGATGATTTTGACAGCGAAAGGCGTGTGGCGGTGATTACGGAGGATATTCGTGAAGAGCTCTTCGGAAAGGAGGGGAAAGCCGTAGGCGCTACCGTACAGGTGGAGAACAGAGACTACCGCATATGCGGCGTGGTGAAAACCCCCAGTATGCTGGCTGAGAAATGCTGCGCGGATATCTGGTTCCCCTACTCTGCCGACGGTCTGTTGGCGGATAAGGGCAGGGATTACAGGAAGGATTACACAAAGGAGGGGCTTATTATTAACTTCTGTGTGCCGTCAGGCAAGTTAAAGGCATTCCGGCAGGAGCTGAAAGAGGTGGAGGCACGTTACAATGCCGCGCACCAGGAGAATGACCTGGACATGTCCTGTAACCTGGAATCTTATTACAAGTATGTATGGGAGAATACAGCCGAGGTGTTCAATACGTACTCAAGCCAGGAGAACTGGTACTGGTACGTATTTACGGCTGTTTTCATGCTGCTGTTTGTGCCGGCTCTGAATATGAGCGGTATGGTGGTAAGCCGTATGGAACGCCGTCTGCCTGAGATGGCTATCCGCAAGGCCTTCGGTGCCAAACGCCGTACGCTGCTATGGCAGGTGATTATGGAAAATCTGACGTTAACAGTCATTGGTGGTTTCATTGGCTTGTTTCTGGCATGGTTAGCCCTGTATGCCTGGCGTAGCTGGATATTCTATATGTTTTTTACGTTTGAGAACTTGGCGTTGTATGGCCGGGTACCTGTCATAGAGGGGGAAATGTTCTTTGCCCCTGCCATCTTCCTTATTACGCTGCTTATCTGCTGTACACTTAATGTACTGGCTGCCGCTTTACCCGCATGGCTGAGCCTTAGAAAACCGATTGTGGAATCAATGATGATAAAGAAATGAAAACGAATAAACTATCATTCATAAATCTCCTCCCTCCTCGGGGGGAGGTCGGGAGGGGGGCTTCTTGGCTCTCCCTGGAACTTATCCTCGTCACTATCATCTGCTGGTGGACTTTCGACCCTGTACTGGAAAATTTATACCTCAGCAACCTGCCCTTCGGCTTCAATACAGACAGCATGGTGCGTATGGAGGTGGCAAGCACGCTGAACCGTACGGAATGCCTGGAGAGGAAGGAAGAAATATGCAAGGAGGAGGAAATGCTGCTCAGAAAGGTGCGGGAAATGGATGATGTGGAGGTGGCTTTCCGCTCAGTTTATACTGCCCCGGGATTTAATTCGGATCCGAACATATTCTATACCGTGCAGGACAGCATCCCCTTGCGGGTACCTACCATCTACTTCCAACAAGAGTCCCCGATATTCAGGGCATACGGAATCCAGTCACTGACCCCCGAAGTGCCTACAGAAGAACTTGCAGAAGACTGTGAAGAGGACAAGTCCGTCATCCTGTCGCGCAGCCTGGCTTTGGCTTACTTCGGGACAACTGATGTGGCTGGGAAAACTGTTTCATTATATAACTGTAATTATGACAGAAAAGAGGACTTACGCGTCCGTGCTGTGGTTGAGGATGTGCGTCATTTCCCGAGGGACAGGAACCATACCAGCAGTTACATCTGTTCTACACTGGGACAATCCATGACCAACATGCCCGTCATTGTACGGCTGCGTGAAGGTGTCAGTGTGGAACAGTTCAGGGAGAAATGCGAGCATGAGTATCTGCAAAGCCTTACAACGGAACATTGCTACATCCGCAAGATAGAGTCTGCCCGTGAAAGAGCTGCATTCGTGGATGGGCGTTTAAACGGCGCTCTCATGCACAGGAACCTGCTCATAGCGGCCTTCTTTGCCGTCAACTTGTCATTGGGCGTATTCGGTACGCTGATTATGTACATGCGGCAGCGCCGTGAGGAGGCTGGTGTGCGGCGGGCCTTCGGTGCAACCAGATGGAGTGTATTCTGGGGATTCATCCGTGAGGCTTGGGTGCTTACCACTGTCAGCGTCCTCATTGGCTGCATCATCTACTTCCAGTACCAGGTCTCCGGCGACTTTTATAAAAGAGAGTTTTATGACAATCCCATCGTCAGTTACTGGTTTGACAGTATAGGTACCCACTTCCCCATCGTTTCCCTCTGCGTGTACCTTTTTATATTATGTACCGTTCTCATAGGTACGGCTATTCCTGCCTGGCGCATCTGCCGGAGCGAGATTACGGAGTCATTAAGGGAGCAATAAAAATTTGTGGGGATTGGCGGATTTCGACAATAAAAATTTGTGGGGATTGGAATTATTACTAACTTTGTACTCCCAATGTGGAACAAAGTAAACTTTAAATTGTCAAATTAAAATCAGATGATTCTTGTAGTTGATGATGATAAAAGCATACGGCTCACACTGAGGTCCATTCTGGAACGCAACGGGTATGAGGTGGCACTGGCCGAGGAGCCTAAAGGGGCCATACAGATTATCCGCAGCACTCCGGCTGTGGATTTGGTGCTGATGGATATGAACTATAGTCATGAGGCATATCAGACGTCCTCAACCGATGGTGAGGAGGGGCTTACTTTGCTTAGGCAGATTAAGGTTTTCAGGCCTGACGTGCCTTGCATCCTGATGACGGCCTGGGGAAGCATCGACCTGGCTGTACGGGGAATGCGTACGGGGGCCTTTGACTTCATCACCAAACCCTGGGACAACGGTGTGCTGATGGAACGAATAGAGACGGCAAGAAGCCTCAATAGCCTCTCCCCCGCCCCCTCTCCCGTGAGAGAGGGGAGTATTATAGGAAATTGCCTTAAGGATGTGTTAAGCACCGTTACCCGTGTGGCCCCTACGAGTGCTCCGGTACTGATTACCGGTGAGAGCGGAACGGGCAAGGAACTGATTGCTGAAGCCATACACCGGCAGAGCAGCCGGGCCAACGGTCCCTTTGTGAAGGTGAATCTGGGCGGTATTTCCGCCTCGCTGTTTGAGAGTGAGATGTTCGGGCACAAGAAGGGTTCCTTTACCGATGCTACCGCTGACCGTATAGGACGTTTTGAACTGGCTAAGGGCGGTACTATCTTCCTGGACGAGATTGGCGAGTTGTCGTTAGCCAGCCAAGTGAAACTGCTGCGTGTGCTGCAGGACCAAACTTACGAGGTGCTGGGCGACAGCCATACCCGCCGGACGGATGTCAGGGTTATCTGTGCTACCAATGCCAACCTGCGCCAGATGGTGGAGGAGCATACCTTCCGCGAGGATCTGTTCTACCGTATCAACCTGATTAATCTGCACCTTCCGCCTCTGCGTGACCGCCGTCAGGATATTCCGCTGCTGGTGAGGCACTTCATAAACGCTGCCTGCCATGCTAACAGAATACCTAAGGCAGAAGTTTCGGCAGATGCCGTCAGCTACCTGCAGACTCTACCCTTCCCTGGCAATATCCGTGAACTGAAAAACCTGGTGGAGAGAGCGGTGCTGATGAGGGGCGGACAGAGAGAGGATGGTTTGCTCACTGCGGATGACTTCCGCAGCAGTACCCCCAATGCCACTGACATATATACTCCCTGCTGCCCGTGTGAGGCTGGTGGCGACAGCGCCACCGGGAACGATGTCTCCCTGTCAGCCATTGAACGGAATGCCATTACCAATAGCATACGCAAGCATAACGGCAATCTGTCACTTGTTGCCAAGGAACTGGGCATCAGCCGCGGTGCCCTGTACCGCAAGATAGAGAAACATGGAATTTGAGAGATGAAGCTCAAGTATTACTTTCTTATCCTGGCCCTTTGTATTGTAGCACTGGCAGCTGTTGCTCTTTACAGCACGTTCAGCAGCCAGCCCCTGATGTTCTACGTAACGGAGGGGTTTATTGTGCTGCTGCTCATTTACCTGTGGTTCTTCTATCACAAGACGCTGCGGCCGTACGATACCCTTATAGGGGGTATGGAACTGGTGAAGGATATGGACCTTACTACACGTCTGGCTGTAACGGGACAGTATGAGACTGACATCATTGTGCATACGTTCAATGACTTGATGAACCGCTTGCGCAGTGAGCATCTCACGCTGGAGGAGCAATACACATTCCTGAGTCTGCTGATTGAGGCCTCGCCTATGGGTATCGTGCAGTGTGACTTGGAGGGGAGAATCACATCCATGAATCCGGCGGCCCGTCAGATGCTGTCACCCTTTGTGGAGGAGGCGATGAAGGCGCTGCCGCTGGGACAGGAGACTACCGTACGTCTGCCGGGCGGACCGCAACTATACAGCATCCGTCACCTCTCCTTCCCTGACCGGGGATACCAGCACCCATTCTATATGATAGAATCCCTGACGGATGAGATTCGGCGAGCCGAGAAAGCGGCTTATGAGCGTGTTATCCGTATGATTGCACATGAGGTGAATAATAGTGTGGCCGGCATCATCGGACAAATTCAGAATTCAAATTCAATAATCCTGAATGATGCCGGCGAGAGATTGAAAACACTTTCTGCCTTTGTCACGCGCTTTGCCGAGGTGGTGAAGATTCCCAGACCTCAGATGCAGTTGTGTGACCTGAGCGAGGAGGTGGATGCCTGCCGTCCGTTCCTGGAGAGCCTCTGTACCGCAACCCGTACCCGTCTGGAATTTCATCTTACGGATGAAGCGTCGCCCGTACGGATGGATACGGTTCTGTTCCAGCAGGTGCTGATCAATATCGTTAAGAACAGTATTGAGAGCATTCAGGGGGCCGAGGGACGCGTCACCATTACTACCACACCGTCAGAACTGATGATTACCGATAACGGACGGGGTATATCGGCCGAGGTGTCGCAGCACCTCTTCACCCCGTTCTATACCACTAAGCCGCAAGGCCAGGGGCTGGGACTGCTGCTTATCCGCGATATCCTTACGGCTCACGGCTGTACCTTCAGCCTGCTGACAAACCCAGAGGATCATCTGACACGCTTTAGCATACAGTTCCCCTGAGATGTTAGCGGTTAGCAGCCAATTTACTCGGTAACCGCTTCTACGGTATAGCCGGCTTGACGAAGCAGGTTCAGAACACCTTTGTCGCCAATCAGATGACCGGCTCCTACGGCAAAGAGCGTGGATTTCTGTTCCATGATGGCAGGCATCTTGGTCAGCCAGTCGGCATTACGGTCGAAAATAATTCGGGCTTCCTCTTCAGGGGTGGCATCGCAGCTATTGTGCATCTTCGTATCAATAGCATCCTTTATTGCATCAAGGTCTTGTGCATAGTAAGCTTTCGTTACGGTTGCTACCATCTCGTCTGTAAAGTCGGGATTGTCAACCATACACATCAATCCCTCCTTCTGGCGTTCTAATGTCTTTCCTTGAAATATCGTTTTAGCCTGAAAAGAATAAGTTTCCAAGCCGCCAACATTCTTTCCCTGAGCTAGTGCCTGTTTCTGGAAATAACTATCAATCAGATTATTCGGATCAAAGCCTTTTTCTTTCTTAAAGTAAAGAGCCATAGACAGTTGCATGTTAATAGCTTCAGGCGAAAATCTCCCCATTTGCTCGGCAACAGCAGAATTTGTAAAATCCATGCCTAAGATCTTCTTCATGTAGGCATTTAGGCGAGTCATCTCGTCGGCTGAGAGTACCTTATCTATTGTTGTTCCTTCTGGCAAGAGCTGGGCATTCTGGACGATCTGCATGGTGTCTGGGATAAACATATCCTGCATCCTTAGCTCGCCGTAGGTCTGTTGGCATTCATCCATTACTCTACGGGCACCCGGAATAGAGTCAACGAACGTTGCCTTGACAGTGTGAAAAGTGCCAACAATGTAGGACGCCTCTTTCAGTCCTTTACCAGAGATTTTGTACAAGATTTGTGCTTGGCTGGATACTGAGAAGAGTACCAGCATCGTAGTGATAAGAATCTTTCTCATTTTGTTTGAAATTTATTTGTGTGTTTATTTTGTTTACTTACTTTGTGTATAGCCTTCGTTTTTCAGAATTTCCAATAAGCGGGGGCGATGGTCGCCCTGGATGATTATCTCGCCATCCTTGGCCGTCCCCCCTACGCCACATTTCTGTTTCAGCAGCTTGCAGAGGGCGTTCATATCCTCGTCCGAGCCGACAAAACCCCGGATGACAGTAACGGTCTTACCGCCCCGACCAGCCCTTTCCATAGCCAGACGAAGCTTCTGCTGCTTCTTGGGCAGCGTCTGTATAGTATCTGTTTCCTCCTCGTATATTGTTTCCGTCACCTCAGGCACAGGAACACCTGTAAGGGCGCTAAGTTTACTCTTCCAATCTTCCATAATGTTTTACTTGTTCTCATTCTTTTCGTATAGTTTTATCCAATAGAGAGCAGCATCATGGTCTTTTTCAACACCTATGCCTTCCTCGTACATATAGGCGACCTTGGCCTGACCTTCTGCAGAGCCTGCCTTCGCAGCTTCTAAGTACCACTTGAAAGCCATCTCGCTATTGGGCGCAACGCCTACGCCTGATTCATAAGATTCAGCAACATTGATCTGAGCGTCTACAACGCCTTGCTCGGCAGCTTTCAAATGCCACTTAAAGGCTTCTTCAAAGTTTCTCTCAACACCCTCACCGTTGTTGTACATAACAGCCAGGTTATATTGAGCCTCGGCATGTCCCTGTTCGGCCGCCTTACGCCACCATTTTATGGCTTCGGAATAATCTTTCTCTCCAAGATATATCTGGCCTAATGCGTACTGTGCATCTGCATTTCCGCTTTCGGCTGACTTCTTGTACCATTTTATAGCTTCCTTAACGTCTCGCGCAACACCTATTCCTCCAGAGAGATATATCTCACCAATCAGATATTGTGCCTGGGGCTCTTCTTGTTTGGCAGCCTTGGTAAGCCATTCAATCGCCTTGGCATCATCGCGTTTCACGCCATACCCATTGTTGTACGAAAGTCCTATCATCGTCTGTGCATCTGCGTCCTCCTGATTTGCAGCCTTCATCAGCCATTTAAATGCTTTTCCGTAATCCTGCTTTACGCCAATGCCTCCTGCATACATCATTCCGACTCGACGTTGACCTATGGCAGAGCCTGCCTTCGCAGCCTTTTCATACCAACCGAAAGCAACAGAATAATATTGTCCGCGATGATATTGGTCACCAGCCTGAATCCACTCTTGTACTTGTTCTTCTGAAACCTTTTTGTCTCCAAACACACACGAGATATTGAGAAAAGCCATAATAAAGGATGCTAATAATAATTTTATTTTCATAAATAAATGTAATAGAAGTTTCGGAAGTTAAAGAGAAACTAAATTAAAGTATTACAAAGATATGAACTTATAAGGAGAACACAAAGAAAATAAGATATTATTTCCTTTTTTTCCCTTCCCAACATATCGGAAATATGAGAAAAAGGTATAACTTTGCTGCGAAAAAGAGTTATATGCTAATTAACATACCCACCATCAGGAAAATGAGACGCTACACCCTACTCCTCGCCCTACTCCTCGCCCCTGCACTCTATGCGCAGGAGGTGAGGAGCTTCAGGCAGCATAACATGAGGCGGTGGGGCATCCCTGCCGGCAACTATAGCGGTATTACGCATATCGGAGGCGACCGCTATGCGCTGATTAGTGACAAGCAGGAGGCGGACGGATGGACGGAAGTGTGCATACAGTTTCTGCCTTCCGGCGATATAAAGGAGATGAGTTTTGTGGCGCATCACTTTGATGACGCTACCCGGGGGAAGGCGCGTGACAGCGAGGGGATAGCCTACGTTCCGGGGAAGGGTCTCTATGTATCGGCCGAGAATGACCAGCGGATTGTGCAGCTGACGGAGGAGGGAACGGCTACGGGGCATGAGCTGCAGGTGCCGGAATGCTTCAGTACGGACAGTATCTGGCCTAACTATGGCTTAGAGTCGCTGACGTACGAGCCTGCAGGGGGTGTGTTCTGGACTACTACGGAGCAGGGGCTCCGCACGGATATGAAGGCGCGGGTGACGGCAGACCCCCCCTCGCCTGCCCTGCTGCGCCTGCAGGCGTTCGATAAGGACGGCAGACCGCTGAGGCAGCTGCTGTATCAGACGGACGCTCCTACGGCCAGGCGTAAGGCCCGGGCTTTTGCCTTCGGTGTTCCTGAGCTGCTGGCCATAGATGACAGTACGCTGCTGGTGATGGAACGTGAGCTGTACATTCCCAG
>JAEEGL015043005.1_pt1 | contig 15730 bp, 9 predicted proteins | sample 9134231 | NCBI WGS metagenome assembly JAEEGL01 (sample SAMN16246548, study PRJNA631951) | gut metagenome | biome: gut microbiome; feature: rumen; material: fiber-attached | host: Bos | place: Iran: Karaj | collected 2018-10
ACCCTTCAACAGGCGAGAACAAGTTCTACGGCGAGTATCTTATGAACGCTCAGGGCGAGGACGTTGTTGCAGGTATCAGAACTCCGGCTACAATCGACAAGCTTGAGAACGACAACAAAGAAGTTTACGAGCAGCTTTGCCAGATCCGCCTTAACCTTGAGAACCATTTCCATGATATGCAGGATATGGAGTTCACCGTTCAGCAGGGCAAGCTCTTCCTGCTCCAGACACGTAACGGTAAACGCACAGGTGCAGCAGCCGTTAAGTGCGCTGTTGATATGGTATCAGAAAAACTTATTACAAAAGAAGAAGCTATTCTGCGTGTTTCCGCAGATCAGCTCGATCAGCTTCTTCACCCGATGATTGACCCTAAAGTAGCAAAGAAGACAACAGCTCTTACAAAGGGCTTGAATGCTTCTCCGGGAGCTGGCTGCGGTCAGATTGTATACACAGCTGACGAGGCTGAGGATTGGGTTAAAGAAGGCAAGAAAGTTATTCTCGTTCGTAAAGAAACATCACCAGAAGATATTTCCGGTATGGTTGTTGCAGAAGGTATTCTTACATCAACTGGCGGTATGACAAGCCATGCAGCAGTTGTTGCCCGCGGTATGGGAACTCCTTGTGTTTCCGGTGCTTCTGAAGTTTCTTTCATCGACGGTAAAGTAAAGATTGCTGGAAAGACATTCAACAAAGGCGACTTCATCACGATTGACGGAACGACCGGTAACGTTTATGAAGGACAGCTTGCTCTTATCGTTCCTGAGATTTCTGGTGAGCTCAATACATTCCTCGGATGGTGCGACGAAATCCGCGCTTCTTCTGAAAGAAAGATGACTTCTGGTGTTCTTAAAGGCTTCGATGTTCGCGCTAACGCAGACCAGCCTATTGATGCACAGCATGCGTTTGAGTTCGGCGCGGCGGGTATTGGTCTTTGCCGCACAGAGCACATGTTCTTTGACAGGGACAAGCTTATCCACTTCCGCGCAATGATCGCGTCTGACACAGAGGAGCAGAGAAAAGCAGCTCTTGCTAACATTCTTCCGCTCCAGAAGAAAGACTTTATCGGTATTTTCGAGGCAATGAACGGTCGTCCAGTAACGATTCGTCTTCTTGACCCGCCGCTCCACGAGTTCATTCCTAAGACAGATGAGGAAACAGCTGAGCTTGCAAAGCACATGGGTATCGACAAGGCTGTTCTTAAGGCAAAGTGTGACGCTCTTCACGAGATGAACCCTATGCTTGGTCATCGCGGATGCCGCCTTGCAATTACATATCCTGAAATCTACGAGATGCAGGTTGAGGCAATCGCTCTTGCAGCCGCAGAGTGCGTAAAGAAGAATATCCCAGTTCATCCTGAGGTAATGATTCCTATCGTTTGTGATAACGACGAGCTTGAGATTATCCGCAAGTCTTGCGAGCAGGTTATGAAAGACGCTCTAGCAAAAGAGAACGTTCAGCTCGAAATTAAGATTGGTTCTATGATTGAAGTTCCGCGTGCGGCACTGCTTGCAGGAAAACTCGCTGACTTCGCTGACTTCTTCAGCTTCGGAACAAACGACCTTACGCAGATGACGTTCGCGTTCAGCCGCGACGATGCAGGTAAGTTCATGCCAGAATATTTGAATAAAGACATTCTTGAGTCAGACCCATTCAAGTCAATTGATGAAGAGGGTGTCGGCGAGCTTATCAACTTTGCTCGTGAAAAGGCTCGTGCTAAGAAACCGAATATCAAGCTTGGTATTTGCGGTGAGCACGGCGGCGATCCTGCCACAATCGATTTCTGCTACCGCGCAGGCTTGAACTACGTCTCTTGCTCTCCGTACCGCGTGCCGATCGCACGTCTTGCGGGTGCACAAGCAGTTATCAGAAATAAATAAGGCTTAACAAGTCGAAAAGCTGTCCGATTCGTTCGGGCAGCTTTTTTTTTCGCTCGCACAAAAAGTCTATTCAGTTGGACTATCGCTACATTGGTCCTGTCGGACAGAGAGTGCGGCGAACAAGGTGTTTGACTCGCATCTGCATACCACATCGCTTTGCTCTGTAGTATGCAGATAATGCTCGCACGCCGCAACACTGTCCGCAGTCCCAAATCGATGAACAGCACTTTATCGCTTCTTCGTACATCGATATCGCTAGCGTCTAACTGAATCGAGTTTTCTCGTCTAAAAAATTACTGTCACAAAATCTATTTTCATGTTACAATAACTTCTGCTAAAAAATGAAAATAGATAGAATCATTCAAAGTATTGTATTTGCTCTTCTCTCTGTCTCCATAATTATTTGTGGTGTATACATCTATATGTCATATAACGCGCTTAATGAAGATTCTGGCTCAAACGCGGATGATGGTAGACTGGAATCTATGCGTTCAACAAGCATACTTATAACCGGAACTTCCGAGAATGAAGACTACCTTAATCAGATTTACGAAGGTGCGCTAGAAACTTGTGCAATTTATGACAGCACCGTTCAGCTTTATGTGCCGTCTTCAAAAGCAGAAAACGTAAACTTACAGTCGCTGCTTAATTATGCCGGATTTATAAATGCAGACTGTGTAATATCTTACATTGATAGTACCACAAATCTGGTTCCGCCTAAAAACAGTGTTGGCAATGCAGTTCCGCTTATAACCGTTGGAAACTATGACCCTGATTTAACGCAAATATCGTTCATCGGTATTAACTTCTCTGAACTTGGGCGCATTTTCGCATCGGAAATAACATCATTCTTAAACTCAGAAGGCGAAGTTTTTATTCTGAATACATCATCGAAAAACGACCTTAGCTACAGTACTCTGGTAAGCAGCCTGTTAAGCTCGTTAAAGCAAGAAAGCGGCATTAAAGTTGAGATTTCATCCGTTCTAAAGGATTCTTCGTTCTCTCTTCAAGATTCAATACGCCAACAGATTGTTTCTAAGCCAAACATCGATGTGCTTGTCTCTCTTACGGAAGAAAGTACTATGCTTACTGCGCAAGCTGTAATCGATCTGAACATGGCAAGCAAAATAAATATCATTGCGTTCGGCGAGGGAGCCGGTTCTCAATCGTATTACGATAAAGGGCTAATAGCAGAGCTTATTTCTATAGATTCTAAGGATATAGGAAGAAAAGCCCTTGATGAATTCTATGAGTTCCACACAAAAGGTTCTGCAAATAGCTATGTCATGGCAGATGTGAAGGTTCAGCGCAATGAAAAATAAGCGATTAATCTCACGTAAAGGAATTAAGCGAGTTTTCTTAGGTTTCAGGAACCAATCAATCAGCCGAAAGATAATAATAACATTTGTTATTTCTTGTATTATAATTGCTTCCACCGTTTTTTTCATGGCGAATATCGTCACGAATACTATGCAGACAATCGGCGGATCGTATCAGTCAAATGCTGACCTTGACCGGTTTCTTACTCAGCTTTCGGGAATGGAAGCGGCAATGGAAATGTATATTCAGTACCGCACGTTTGAAAGTGTTGACCGCTATTATCATTATCTTGCTATTGTAGAAACCACTATGGAGACGCTTTCATCCTCACCGTCAGAAATACCTGCGCTCCAGCGTGAGTATAATATCAGGCAGCTTTCAGAAAATTTCTGTACATACAGCGGACTCGCTGTTGCCGCTCGTCGTGCAAATAACTCTGCTAATCTTGAAGATTACTACAACATTACACTTCAGTGTTATTCTTTCCTTACTGAAGAAATAATGAACCTGAACATGCTGTATTTCAAAACGAATGCAGAGAACTATGAGAAAAACCGTGAATTGACGCAGACTCTTACTAGCCTAGCTTTGATTTTGATGTCAATTTTGTTCGTTACGGCGGTTATGTTCCTTTACAGCAGCATAAAACAGATTACAGCCCCTCTCAAAAACATTTCTGATGTTGCTCAGCGCGTTGCTGACCGTGACTTTGACGTGCCGCTTTTCAACTCGAACACAAAAGACGAAATCGGGAATATTTGCCGCGCCTTCGACAGTATGATTATTAGCATCCGTGCATATATCGACACTATATGGGACAAGGCAATGAAGGAAAACGAGCTCCGCGAGAAAGAGCTTGAATTACGTGCATTGTACACGGACGCTCATCTTAAGGCACTGCAGGACCAGATAAAACCGCATTTCCTTTTTAACACGCTCAACACAGGAGCAGGCCTTGCGATGGTAGAAGGCGCGGATAAAACGTGTCTTTTCTTGGAGCAAGTCGCAGAATTCCTGCGTTACATAATACAGCATCCGGGACGCGATGCTACAATCGGCGACGAGCTGAAAATGGTCGATAACTACATCTACATTATGAAAGTGCGTTTCAATAATCGGTACGATTTTGTTAAGCGTATTGACGAAACGACGCTTACGCACAGAATGCCGAACATGATTTTGCAGCCGCTTATCGACAACTGTATTCGTCACGGTCTAAAAGACATTACGGAAGGCGGCAGGATCGTCATAGAAGTACGTAAAGAACTGGAAAATATTATTATCGAGATTTCTGACAACGGAGTCGGGTTTTCCGAGGACGTTAAGCACAAAATTCTTGATGCAGTGGAAAACGGCGGAAATGTCGTCGTTAATCCCGATGACATAAACAGGGGAGAGCATATATCAACAGGACTTGTCAACGTTATTGCAAGACTGAATTATTATTTTAACAGGAATGACGTGTTCTCAATTCTTCCGAACCCGGAGGGAAAGGGAACATTGTTCTGCATGAAGATACCGAATGTATAGTTTTTTATTGACAGATGACGAACAGATTGTAATTGATACTCTTACGCTTATTATCAGGCGGAATTTTGGCGAGGATGTGAAGATTTTCTCGGCTCTTTCCGGGGCGGCGGCTCTTGAAATCGTTCATAAAGAGAAAATTGACATCATGTTCATGGATATCCACATGCCCGGCATTAACGGCTTGGAGACTATAAGCCTTATCAAACAGATAAACCAGAATATCATCGTTATTATTCTGAGTGCTTATGACCAGTTCGAGTACGCGCAGGAAGCCATAAATCTTGGAGCTTTCAAATATCTTACGAAACCGGTGAACAGGAACCTGATAATTCAGACAATCCGCAATGCGATGAACCTTGTTGACGAACAAAAAGGCCAGCTTTCCAACAATATCGAGATGTACGAAAAGCTTAATTTCGTGTCTTCAATTGTGGAAAGCGATTTTATATATTCATGTATTTTCAACAACAACAGGACTACCGAGTTTTCGACATATCTGAAATACTTTAAGATTCAGGATAAAGATTATTTTATGTGTTGTATAGAAATCCCTGAATCAGTGAACAAAGTGCGCTACAAAAATTACGTTAAACTCCGGGATATTCTTACTGGTAAGTGCAGCTGCATTATCGGCTCGTTCATGAACAACAGAGTTGGCGTGTATGTTACGGTTCCGGAATCATCGAAAAAAGATGAGGAAGATCCTCGGAAAAAGATAATGAATCCTGTCCATCTTATGCTTTCTATGGAGATTTCTTCCGGTATACGAATCGGGATAAGCGAAATTGAGTCTGATATAGCCAAGGCGCCCGCAGCTTACAACAATGCGATGATGGTTCTTTCCGACCTTGCTATAGACGGTGGAATAGGCTTTTTTGAGGATGCAAAAAACATCCCTGATGACAAACTTTCCGAGACTGCGAAAAATCTTTCTCAGCGAATACTCGCGCGCGTTAAGTCAGCGGATAAGCTGAGCCTTCACAGGCTTGTCTCCGAATATGTCTCAACCCTTTTTAAGCTGTACAGGACAGAACCAGACAGAATAAAAAACAGTGTCTTTGAGCTTGTTTTGAACTCTAGAAGTCTTGTGCTTCAAATTGAACCTTCGTATACGAACACTGCATTCGATACAACATTTTCAACGCTTATCGCTACGAATGAGCGCGATGACATAGAGCATTTTATTCTTGATCGCTGCATGGAGTGTGCCGGAGCTATTGCTGCCATTCAGGAAGATACAATGAACCCGATAATCCAGAAAGCGTGCGATTATATCGAAAAAAATATTTCGCAGGATATAAACCTTGAGCAGCTAAGTGCCAGTCTGAACGTAAGTCCGTTTTATCTTAGCAAACTTTTCAAAGAAGAAAAGGGTGCTAACTTCATCAGTTATGTTACGGCGTTGCGAATGGAGAAAGCAAAACAGCTGCTTCTTGACTACAGATTGATAATAAAAGAGATTGCTTCGAAAGTTGGATATAATGACCAGAATTACTTCAGCAAACTTTTTAAGCAGGAATTCGGGCTTACGCCAACGGAGTACAGGGAGTCGAAACTGAAATAATGCTCGTGGTGTGGTTTTGCGGCACACCTTTACGGAGGAAAATATGAAAAATCGTGTAGTGAAGATGTTTTTTCTGACAGTTGCTGCTTTGTCTGTTTTTGTGTTTTTTTCAAGCTGCTCCAAAAAAAATGATGAGCCGGCAAAACAGGCTGCAATAAAGGAAAGCGGAAAATCCCAGTATACTATTGGTTTTTCAATAGATACCCTCGCGATAGAGCGTTGGCGGCGTGACTGCGATGTTTTCATGAACACTGCGAAAGAAAAAAACGCCAACGTAATTGTTCAGAATGCCGGAAACAGCATTGAGGAACAAATACGGCAGATCCAGTACCTTATAGACAAAAAAGTTGATGTTATCGTTATAGTGGCGAAAAAAGCTGATTCGCTCACGGACGTGATAAAAAGCGCGCGGAGCCACGGCATTCCTGTAATTTCATATGACAGGCTGATAATGAACTCAGATATAAGCCTTTATGTCACTGTTGATTCTGTGAAAGTAGGCGAGCTTATGGCGGCCGGACTTTTGAAAATTGATCCAGAAGGAAAGTGGTTCTGTATTTACGGACCACAGGAAGACAACAATATGGCGATGATTCGTTCCGGCGTAGAAAAGGTGATTGCCGGGTCTGACGTAAACGTGTCTTATGTTTACTATACCGACGGCTGGAATTACGATCTTTCGTACAAAGAGATGTCGAGGCTTCTTAGGGAAGGGGATATTCCAACTTCTGTAGTTTGCGGAAACGATGCCGTGGCGAACAGTATTATTCAGGCTGTGTCTGAAATATGCCCGGACAGCAAGATAAACATTGTTGGGCAGGATGCTGATATCCTGAACTGTCAGCATATTGTGTCCGGGCGGCAGACTTTCACTGTTTACAAGCCAATTACGGAGCTGGCGCGTATTTCTGCGCGTATCGCTTGTGAGCTTGCTGCTGGAAAAAGCGTTCAGGAGCTTTCCGACATAACAAGTTCAATTGATAACGGTTACGCGCAGGTTCCGTCTGTTATGCTTGATCCAATTGCCGTAGATAAGGAAAATATGGACAGCGTAGTAATCGAGTCTGGTTTCCATACATACGGCGAAGTCTACCGCAATTGATCCATAACGAGGAACTCTCGTTACGGCAACACTTTTCCGGACGCAAGGTAAAGCTCGTACCATTCGTTATGGGTAAGCTCAACTTTTGATGCGTCACAAATATCTTTAAGGTGAAGCGGGTTCATGGTACCCGCGATAGCCTGCATTTTTGCAGGATGACGCAAAATCCACGCAATTGCGATTGCCGTTTTTGAGACACCGTATTTGTCGCCAATTTTTCCCAGGATATTATTAAGTTCCGGGAAATCAGGATGATCTACGAAACAGCCTTTGAACATTCCGAACTGAAGCGGCGACCAGGCCTGAATCGTAATCTCATGCAGACGGCAGTAATCTAAAATACCGTTATCCCTGTCTATGGAACGTTCCGTCGTAAGATTATTCAGATACAGTCCCCCGTCAATAAGCTGTGTCTGGTCAAGCGAGAACTGGAGCTGGTTAAAGACGAGCGGCTGTTTTACATATTTTTTGAGCAGTTCGAGCTGACCTGGTGTGACGTTGCTCACACCGAAATACTTCACTTTGCCTGCTGTATAAAGCGTGTCGAATGCTTCTGCTACCTGTTCGGGTTCAAAAAGCAAGTCAGGCCGGTGCAAAAGCAGAACGTCAAGATAATCTGTACGAAGGCGGGAAAGACTTTCTTCAGTGCTTTTTAGAATATCATCCTTGCTCCAGTCAAATTCTTTCCTGTCGAAATGGAGTCCGCATTTGCTCTGGATAATGACATTCTCTCTTTTTACGCCAGTAAGTGGAAATGCTGCGCCAAAACGCTTTTCTGCTTCTCCGTCACCGTAACAAGTGGCGTGGTCAAAAAAGTTTATTCCTAAATCTGCGGCACTTCTTATCATGCAGGCGGCTTTTTCTACACTTAGCGCGGGCATTCGCATGCAACCGAGTATAATTCTGGATGCGTTCTTTGGTCCGTTTACAACGTCGAGCATGTTCATCTTTTTCCTCCGTATAGTGTTGCGTTAAATATTCTCAGGATTGCTCTTTCTGTCAGGAATCACAAAATCAGGATGCTCACCGAGCCATGCGGTTTGCGGCATGTAAGAGAGCATATACATAGCATCTTCCGAAAGCTCAAAATCGAATACTTCAAGATTGGCTTTCATGTGCTCCTTGGAAGAAGCTTTTGGAATAGGGAGAATTCCTTTTTGCAGCAAAAAGCGAAGGTTAATCTGTTGAATGCTCTTACCGTATTTTTTCGCAAGGCGCACTAGAATCGCATTGCCGATCGTAGCGTTTTCCCGTCCTCTGCCGAGGGGGCTCCATGCCATAGGAAGAACTCCGTTTGTTTTGCAAAATGCAACTGCCGCTTCCTGCGAATAGCCAGGATGCAGTTCAAGCTGGTCTACGACGGGTTTTATAGAACAGTTTTCAAGGATATTCTTAAGATGATGCGGAAGAAAATTGCTCAATCCAAGATGCTTTACTTTTCCCTGTCGTACAAGGCGTTCCATAGCGACCCAAGTTTCTGCATCAAGTTCTTTCCATTTTTCGTCGTCAGTTCCTGTTTGGCGCGGCCAATGTATCATATATATATCGATATAATCGGTCTGCAATCGGTTTAGTGATTTTTCGAATGCTTTCCGAACGTTGTCCGCGCCCATCTCGTCTATCCAAAGCTTTGTTTCTATTATAACATCCGTCCGCGGTATCCCGCTTTCTTTTAGCGCGGTTCCGAGAGACCGCTCCGTTTCATAAAGCGATGCTGTATCAAAAAAACGGTAGCCGCATTCAATAGAGTCCAGAATGACAGCTTTATTGTCCGCAAACTCTTCGTTATATGTGCCGAATCCGATCTTTGGAATTTTAAGTCCGTCGCTCAGTGTGTAAAATTCGTTCATCAACTTGGGTTCTCCTTTGCTATTATCTTATCATACAAATTGCAAATCTACCTCTAATATTTTGGCATATTCGCATCATTTTTTGTTGTGTGAGGTTGCGTTTTTAAATCCGATTGCGCAGGTGCGGTGAATTTTCCACAGTAACGATACTGGAAAATTTTGACATCAAAATTTTCTAGTGTCGTGTTCGCAATCTGTAAAAAACTGTAAAAATTTTTCCACTAAAAGACAAAAATTTACAGAAAATCAGAAAAAAATCCCCTTTTTTATGGTGTAATCTGTCAATGTATTCGTTAATGAGTACATATATTAAGAGGAGGATTTTTATGAAAAAAATCGTCAGTATTCTTTTGGTTCTTCTGCTTGCTACATCAATGATTTTCGCAGGCGGAAAAAAAGATGCAACAGCAAATGTTAGCAAGATTGGTGTTTCAATGCCAACACAGTCACTTCAGCGCTGGAATCAGGATGGCGCAAACATGAAGTCACAGCTCGAAGCAGCTGGTTACAAAGTTGACCTTCAGTATGCTGGAGACAATGATATTCCTACACAGATTTCTCAGATTGAGAACATGGTAACTGGTGGATGTAAAGTTCTTGTTATCGCAGCTATTGATGGTAACGCTCTTACAGACTGTCTCGAAAACGCAAAGGCAGCTGGTGTAACAGTTATCGCTTATGACCGCCTTATCATGAACACAGACGCTGTTTCTTACTATGCAACATTCGATAACTGGAAAGTTGGTACAATCCAGGGCGAATACATTGAGCAGGCTCTCAACCTTAAGTCAGCTACTGGTCCATTCTACATGGAATTCTTCACAGGTGACCCAGGTGACAACAACATCAACTTCTTCTTCGATGGTGCTATGTCTATCCTTACTCCTTATATCGAAAGCGGTAAGATCGTTTGTCTGTCTGGCCAGACAGCAAAAGCTCAGGCTGCAACACCAGGTTGGGCAACAGACAAGGCTCAGGAGCGCATGGAGAACATCATCACATCAATCGGATATGCTCCAGACGGAAAGAAACTTGACGCAGTTCTCTGCTCAAACGACTCAACAGCACAGGGTGTTATCAACGCTCTTAAAGAAGTTGGCTATACATCAGCAAATATGCCTGTTGTAACAGGTCAGGACTGTGACAAGCCTAATGTTAAGTTGATGATCGCTGGCGAGCAGTCAATGTCTATCTTCAAAGATACACGTACTCTCGCTTCTAAAGTTGTTGAGATGGTTGACGCTATCCTCAAGGGTGCTGCAGCTCCTGTAAACGACAGAAAGACATATGACAACGGAACAGGTATTATCCCGTCATACCTCTGTGAGCCAGTATTCGGTACAGCAGAAAACTACAAAGAACTCCTGATTGACTCAGGCTATTACACAATGGCTGATATTCAGTAGTCCTTGCTGAGTGTGAAGCTGTCCGCCAAAAACGGACAGCTTCTTTTTTGTGTTTAAGAATTGATTTAAAAACTTTTCTTAAATTGAGATAAAAAACGGAGGCGTAAAATGGCAAAAACATTGCTGGAAATGAAAGACATTGTCAAAACATTCCCAGGTGTTAAGGCATTGAGCGATGTAAACCTGAAGGTTGAAGACGGTGAGATTCATGCGCTCGTCGGTGAAAACGGAGCCGGTAAATCAACCTTGATGAACGTATTAAGTGGTATTTATCCATACGGTACTTATTCCGGAGACATCATCTACGACGGAGAAGTCTGTAAGTTTTCGACAATCAAAGAAAGTGAAGCGAAAGGTATTGTAATCATCCATCAGGAACTTGCTCTTGTTCCATACCTTACAATTGCAGAGAATATGTTCCTTGGAAATGAACGTGGAACTACATTAAGAATTGACTGGGATGAAACCAATGCAAAGGCAGCCGAGTATCTTAAGCTCGTCGGTCTTCAAGAATCACCACAGACACTTATAAAAGATATCGGTGTTGGTAAGCAGCAGCTTGTTGAAATTGCAAAAGCACTCGCAAAGAATGTTAGACTTCTTATTCTGGATGAGCCGACTGCATCTTTGAACGAATCTGAGTCAAAGAACCTTCTCGATTTGCTGAAGAAATTCAAAAAGGAACATGGTCTTACCTCTATCCTTATTTCACATAAAATCGGTGAAGTTTCATACGTATCCGATAAAATTACAATCATCCGCGACGGTAGTGTAGTTGAGACTCTGACAAAGGGCGTGGATGATATTTCTGAAGGACGCATTGTTCAGGGTATGGTCGGACGTACAATAACTGACCGATTCCCGAAGAGAACGCCACATATTGGCGAAGTTGTGTTCGAAGTAAAAAACTGGAATGTTGATCATCCTATTTTCGAAGGTATCAAAGTTTGTAAAGACATCAGCTTTAATCTTAAGAAAGGTGAGGTTCTTGGTATCTCCGGACTTATGGGTGCGGGACGTACAGAGCTTGCGATGAGTATTTTCGGCCACAGTTATGGAAAAAATATTCATGGTGAAGTTTATATACATGGAAAAAAAGTCAACCTTAAGTCTGTAAGGGATGCGATTAACAACAAACTTGCATACGTAACTGAAGACCGCAAGGGAAATGGCCTTATCCTGAGTAACAGTATTGCAATCAATACAACAATGGCAAAAATGGATAAAATCAGCCATCATAACGTGCTTGACAGGGATCTTGAGTTTAAGTATGCGAATGAGTACAAGGAAAAACTTAAGACAAAGTGTCCGAGCGTAAATCAGCTTGTAGGAAACCTTTCCGGAGGTAACCAGCAGAAAGTTCTGCTTAGTAAGTGGATGTTCGCTGACCCGGATATCCTTATCCTTGATGAGCCGACGCGCGGTATCGATGTTGGTGCCAAATACGAGATTTACTGTATTATAAATCAGTTGGTAAGTGAAGGAAAATCTGTAATAATGATTTCTTCTGAACTTCCGGAAGTTCTTGGAATGAGTGACCGCATCTATGTTATGAGTGAAGGAAAAATCGTCGGTGAAATGGACGGTAAAGAAGCTACACAGGAATCTATCATGTCGTGTATCCTTCAATCAGTTAATAAAGAAATAGGAGGCTGATTATGAAAGCAGCTCAGATTAGAGACACATTAAAGAAAAACACAATGCTTATTGCGTTGGTTGTAGTTGCACTGCTGTTTCAGGTTCTGATTACGGCAAACGATAAAGGTTCATTGTTCCATCCAATGAATATCTCAAACCTTATCAGCCAGAACAGTTATGTTCTTGTACTTGCGACAGGTATGCTGCTTTGTATTCTGACCGGTGGTAATATCGACCTTTCTGTAGGATCTGTTGTTGCTCTTGTTGGTGCTGTTGCAGGTATCATGATTGTAAACCATCATATGAACATTTATGCAACGATTTTTGTTTGTATCATCCTTGGTACGGCTATTGGCGCTTGGCAAGCATTCTGGATTGCGTATGTTCGTATTCCGCCGTTCATTGTTACTCTTGCTGGTATGCTTTTGTGGCGTGGTATTGCGCAGGTTGTTCTTAATGGTCTTACAATTTCTCCGTTCCCAAAAGAATATAAGAGACTTTTCAACAACTTCATTCCTGGCGATGCCGACAAATCGACAATTTTCCTTGTTACAATGATTGTTGCGACTGTTATCTGTCTTCTTGTTGTTGGTCTTTCAGTTGCAGGACGAATTAAGAAAATCAAGAAGAATTACACTGTTGAGTCAATCGTTGAGTTTATTCTTAAGAATGTAATTCTTTGTGCTGCAATCATCTGGATTGCTAGCCGCCTTGGACAGTATAAAGGTATTCCAGCTGTTCTCATTATTATTTCTGTAATCGTTCTTGTTTATGGTTACATTACGACTAACACGGTTCCTGGTCGTTACTTCTATGCAATGGGTGGTAATGAAAAGGCTGCAAAGCTTTCTGGTATCAATACGAACAATGTTCTGTTCGCTGCGTATACGAACATGGGCTTCCTTTCCGCTGTAGCTGCTCTTATCTGTTGCGCACGTTTCGATTCAGCTTATCCTTCACTTGGTACAAGCTATGAGATGGATGCTATTGGTTCCTGCTTTATCGGTGGTGCTTCAGCATACGGTGGAACTGGTACAGTAACTGGTGCTGTTGTTGGTGCTATCTTTATGGGTGTTTTGAACAATGGTATGTCAATCCTTGGTATTGATGCTAACTGGCAGAAAGCTGTTAAAGGTATCGTTCTTCTTGTAGCAGTTATCTTCGACGTTCTTTCAAAGCAGAAGAAAAGCTCCAAGTAGTATTTAGTTTAGCAAAAAAAATGCTGTCCGTGTGGACAGCATTTTTTTTGCCTTCAATAAGCAGTAAAGTTTGCGAAGCGCTAACAAGGTTCAGCGTCCACAACAATGCTTATATTTCTTTCCAGAACCGCATGGACACGGATCATTGCGACCGACTTTTGGACCTGTGCGAACAACCGTAACGCTTTCTCCCTGCCTGCGTGACGCCATTGGGCTTCTGTCTGCGGCGGCGCGGGCTGCATTCGCGTCAAAAGACTGCATCGCGTTGTGCTGCGCGTTCATGTTACGAATTACGCCGTGCTGCCTGCTGATCTGTGCATCTTCCGCTGTCTGTACTTTTACGCGGAACACGCGCGAAACAATTGCGTTTCGTATGTCGTCGAGCATATCGTAGAAAATATTGAAACCGTCAATCTTGTATTCAGTGAGCGGGTTCTTTGAGCCGTAGGAACGAAGATACACCGCTTCTCTAAGCCCTTCAAGCGTTTCAAGGTGATCAAGCCATTTTTTGTCTATTTCCTGAATGTATTGGAAGCGTATGAATTTATTCAACTCTTTTTTCGAAACAAGGGTCTCTTTTTCCGTTATGTCATTCTGCAGCCAGGCGTAAATCCGCTCTTTAATAGCGTCAGTATTCTTTTCCGTAATGTCGCTTATATCAATCTGCATCGCGAAAATGCGCTTAAGGTTGTCAGAAAGCTCCTGAACAGCCTGGTTAATTTGCTTGTGACCTTTCGCATTGAAATCATCGAGCAGGTTGTCAACCTCAACTTTAGCGTTGTTAAGAACGCGCGTAGAAAGATCCTCATCAGCAAGAATTTCGTCACGCTGACCGTATATCGTGTTTCTCTGCTCGTTAAGAACGTCGTCGAATTCAAGAAGCCGCTTACGTATCTCGAAGTTGCGCTCCTCAACTTTTGTCTGCGCGTTCTCAATTCCTTTCGTAAGCCACGGATGGTAAATCGGCTCTCCGGTCGTCATTCCAAGACGAGACATCATCATTTTCATGCGCTCGCCACCGAAAAGACGCATAAGATCATCATCCATCGAGATAAAGAATTTACTGCGTCCGGGGTCGCCCTGTCGTCCAGAACGACCGCGAAGCTGATTGTCGATACGGCGGCTTTCGTGTCGCTCTGAACCGATTACGTAAAGACCTCCGCAGTTCTTAACTTCCTCATAATCTTTAAGCCACTTTTCTTTTTCAATCTTAAGAGCTTCCTCAAACTGCTCAGGCGTTGCGTTTGTACCGGCACGCTTTTGCGCCCTGAATTCCGGGTTTCCGCCAAGCTTAATATCGGTACCGCGTCCAGCCATGTTCGTCGCAATCGTAATCGCGCCTTTTGCACCGGCTTCCGCAATAATAAGAGCCTCGCGTGCGTGGTTCTTCGCGTTCAGAACCTCGTGCTGAAGACCTTTTTTTGTCAGAATCGCGGAAAGATGCTCCGATTTCTCAATAGAAACAGTACCTACAAGAACCGGCTGGCCTTTTGCGTGTACAGTCTGAATCTCTTTTGCAATTGCTTCCCATTTATCTGTTTCGTTAAGATAAACCTCGTCGTTTTCGTCAATACGCGCAACGGGCTTGTGTGTAGGAACGACAACAACGTCGAGGTTATAAATCTTGTTGAACTCAACCGCTTCCGTCTCTGCAGTACCAGTCATACCAGAAAGTTTGTCATACATGCGGAAGAAGTTCTGAAAGGTGATTGTTGCAAGCGTTCTGTTCCGTTGCGCTATCCTGATATGTTCCTTTGCCTCGATTGCCTGGTGAAGTCCGTCTCCGTAACGCCTTCCTTCAAGAATGCGCCCCGTGAACTCATCGACAATCTGAACCTGATTGTCCTTGACCACGTAGTCAACATCGTTTTTGTAGAGCGTATGGGCGCGGACAGCCTGCGTAAAATAATGGATGTACTCAAAGTTCTCCGGGTTAAAAAGGCTTCCCGAAATCATATTGTGCTTTTGCAGTATGGCCTCTATTTTGAGCATACCTGCGTCAGTAAATGAAATACGCTTGCCTTTTTCGTCTATCTTGTAATCGCCAATTACTTCCTCGCCCTGAACTTCATCCGGGTAGTCGTCTGTTCCCGGCTTTTTCTGAACTTCATCGAGCTGGCCAACAAGCTTGTCCACGTCGTAGAACTTTGCTGTATCGTCCTCGCCCTTACCGGAAATAATAAGCGGTGTTCGAGCTTCATCAATCAGAATGGAGTCTATCTCGTCTATGATACAGAAAGGAAA
>JAEEGL010025807.1_pt1 | contig 15729 bp, 12 predicted proteins | sample 9134231 | NCBI WGS metagenome assembly JAEEGL01 (sample SAMN16246548, study PRJNA631951) | gut metagenome | biome: gut microbiome; feature: rumen; material: fiber-attached | host: Bos | place: Iran: Karaj | collected 2018-10
ACCTCAAGGATGGGCCGCAGCAGCGGATGCTTGTAACGCACGTGCTCCGGGTGCTGCGAGCAGTCGATAAAGCGGGGAATGCTGTCCATCGGGCCGGGGCGGTACAGGGCGACGACAGCGGTGATGTCTTCAATGCTGCGGGGCCGCAGATTCATACAGACGCTGGTGATCCCGGCGCTTTCCAGCTGGAACACGCCTTCCGTCTTTCCGGCGGAGAGCATCTCAAACACGGCGGGGTCATCCTCGGGAATGTTTTCAATTTTAAAGGCGGGGTCTTTCTGCCGAACCAGCTGCGCCGCGTCTTCCAGCACGGTCAGGTTCCGCAGCCCGAGAAAGTCCATCTTCAGCAGGCCGAGTTCCTCCAGGGTTGTCATGGGGAACTGGCAGACCACCGACTCGTCATTTTTGGCAAGCGGCACATACTCCGAGACAGGGCGCTCGGTAATCACGACGCCTGCTGCGTGGGTCGAGGCGTGGCGCGGCATCCCCTCCAGGGCACGTGCCACATCAATCAGACGGCGGAGCTTCTCATCCCCGTCATAAAATTCTTTCAGCGGTTTGGAAAGGCGCAGCGCCTCGTCCAGCGTCATGTTCAGCGCCATGGGAACCTGCTTTGCGACGGCGTCACACTCGGCATAGCTGATGTTCAGCACCCTGCCAACGTCACGGATGGCGGCGCGTGCTGCCATGGTGCCGAAGGTCACGATCTGCGCCACGTGGTCGCTGCCGTAGAGGCGGTTGACGTAGTCGATGACCTCGCCCCGGCGGTTGACGCAGAAGTCCACGTCGATATCCGGCATGGATACCCGCTCGGGATTCAGAAAGCGCTCGAAAAAGAGGCTGTATTTGATGGGGTCCACATCGGTAATGTACAGGCAGTAGGACACCACGCTGCCTGCCGCGCTGCCGCGGCCGGGGCCCACGGGGATTCCGCTGCGCTTGGCGTAGCCGATAAAGTCCGAGACGATGAGAAAATAGTCCACAAACCCCATTGTCCGGATGACGTTCAGCTCATACTCCAGCTGGGTGTGGACCTCCGGCCGGTCGGGGAAACGCTCTTGAAAGCCCTTTTCGCAGAGCTTCTGCAGATAGGAAAAGCTGTCGCTCTCCCCCTCGGGCAGCCGGAAACGGGGCAGATGGTAGTGGCCGAACTCAAAATCGTAGCAGCAGCGCTCGGCGATCTTCACGGTGTTGTCGGCGGCCTCCGGGTATTCCGGAAACAGTGTGCGCATCTGCTCTTCGCTCTTGAGGTAGAATTCCTGGGTCTCAAAGCGCATGCGGTTGGGGTCGTCCACGGTTTTGCCCATCTGGATACACATGAGCACGTCCTGATCGTAGGCGTCCGCCTGCTCAATGTAATGGGCGTCGTTGGTCAGGGCCAGGGGGATGCCGGTCTCGCGGCTCAGGCGGATAAGGCCCCGGGCGGCCTCCTGCTCCTGGGGGATCCCGTGATCCTGGATCTCCAGGTAAAAACGATCCGGCCCGAACAGGGCCTGCAGATCCAGCGCCCGGGCCTTTGCCGCGGCAAAATCGTTGTGGATGATGGCCTGGGGGATCTCCCCGGCCAGACAGCCGGACAGGCAGATCAGCCCCTCCGCGTGCTCGTGCAGCAGCGCCCAGTCAATCCGGGGCTTGATATAAAAGCCCTCGGTAAACCCGGCGCTGACCAGATAGCACAGGTTCCGGTAGCCGGTCTCGTTTTCGCACAGCAGAATCAGGTGGGAATACTCGCTGTCTAGCCCGTATTCCTTGTCGCTGCGGTTCCGGGGCGCCACATAGACCTCGCAGCCGATGATGGGCTTAACGCCCTCGGCCAGGCAGGCCTTGTAGAAGGCGACCGCCCCGTACATGACCCCGTGGTCTGTGACCGCCAGGGCGGTCTGCCCCAGGGCCTTGGCCTTTTTGGCGAGCTTGTCGATGCGGCAGGCGCCATCCAGCAGGGAGTATTCCGTATGCACATGCAGGTGAACAAAAGCCATGGTGATCTCCTGTCAAGGCGCCTGGCCGTCCATGGTTCTGGCCAGCGCCATAATTTTCTTCAAGCGGTGGGAAAGGCAGCTCTTGGTGACTGGCGGACTGGACAGCAGCGCCAGATCGGCAAGGCTCGCCGCGGGATTGGTGATGCGCAGCAGGGCGGCGTCCTTCAGCGGCTCCGGCAGCGCGTCCAGGCCATAGGCCCGCGCGATGCGGCGAATGGCCTCCAACTGTTCCTGGGCGGCGGCCACGGTCTTGTCCGCGTTGGCGGAGTCACAGTTGATCTGCCGGGTGACGGTGTTGCGCATCTCCTTGTCCACCTTGGCGGTCATAACCTTCATGGCGGTCACGGGCGCGCCCAGGCGGGTGAAAAAGTCGGCGATCAGGTCGGCCTTTTTGAAGTAGAGCAGGGAATTGCCGGCGCGCCGGGTCTCCTTCGGGCTCAGCTCCATATCCAGCAGCACCGGAATCATCTCCCGGCTGACGCTGTGGTGAGGCGTGGCCAGTTCCAGATGGTAGCGCTTTTCCGGGTCGGTGACGCTGCCGCCGGCCAGGAAGGCCCCGCGCACAAACGCCTCCAGACAGCCGGCCTCCTCCAGCGCGCCCAGATTGATGTGCTGGGTCAGGGTGCCGTTGATCTCCAGCCCGTAGGCGGCGAAAATCCGGGCGAGCTTGTCCCCGTCCCGAATGACAAAGCTGCACTTCCCCGTCTGCTCCGGCGGCGGCAGGGTGTCGAATTCCAGGCCGAAGGCGCGCCGAAACAGGCGCGGCAGCCGCCGGGCGAAGTCCGGACTGGCGGTAATGATCCGGATCTCCCGGGCGGAGAAGGCGTTGCAATAGAGCAGCACGCCGTATGCCTCTGCCAACGCCGTATGCTTTTTATCAAGGCGGAGCTGGCAAAGCTCCGCCTTGGCGTCGGAGGAAAATGACATTCCGGCTCCCCCTCACTTGTCCATGTCCCGGTTGATGTTGACGGAGTGGATGCCCAGAGCGGTCAGGTGTTCATGCAGCGCCGCGGCGATGGCCACGCTCCGGTGGCGGCCGCCGGTACAGCCGATGGCGATGGACAGGCTCAGCTTCCCCTCTTCGATATAGAAGGGGAGCAGGAAGGAGATCATGTCCTCCAGCTTCTCCATAAAGATCCGGGTCTGATGATAGCTGAACACGTACTGGGCGACCGGGCGGTCCAGGCCGCTCAGGGGCCGCAGGGATTCCACATAGAAGGGGTTGGGCAGGAAGCGCACGTCAAATACCAGATCGGCGTCCAAAGGAATGCCGTGCTTGAAGCCGAAGGACATCACCGTCACATCCAGCCCGCGTTTTTTCCCGTCGCCGGCAAAAAGAGAGAACAGCCGGCTCTGCAGCTTGCCCAGGGTCAGATTGGAGCTGTCCACAATGAAGTCCGCGCGCTCCTTGATGGGGCGCAGCAGATCCTCCTCCCGCCGGATTGCATCCTCCACGGAGACGCCGGGACCGGCCAGCGGATGGGGCCGCCGGGATTCCTTGTAGCGGCGCACCAGGGTGGGAGTGTCGGCGTCCATGTACAGGATGCGCACCTGACAGTCCATGCGCTGCAGCTCCTCCAGGGTGGTGAGAAGCTCACCGAAGCCGTCGCGCTCCCGCACGTCGGTCACCAGGGCGACCTTCTCATAGCGGCCCCGGGTGTCCAGGCAGAGCTCCGCGAAACGCGGCATCAGCGCGACCGGCAAGTTGTCCACGCAGTAGTATTCCAGGTCCTCCAAAACGTCCGCCGCGCGGCTTTTTCCGGCGCCGGACAGCCCGGTAATGATCAAAAACTCCATGTCTCTCTCCTTCCCCTCCCCGGGGGAAATTCTCAGCCCTGTTCCTCCGGCGTTCCGGCGTCCGGACTGATAACCTGTATCCGATGGCGGGGCACGGCGGGGCCGTGGTCCTCCAGCTTATAATCCGGCGCCAGGAGAATCATCTCCGGCTCCAGCACCACGCCGCTGTGCTCATAGACGGTCTTGCGGATATGCCGCATCAGATCGTGCACATCATGGGAACTGGCGCCCCCCACGTTGACCACAAAGCCCGCGTGCTTCTCCGACACCTGGGCCCCGCCGATGCGAAAGCCCTTCAGGCCGGCCTCGTCGATCAGCGCGGCGGCGTAGTACCCCTCGGGGCGCTTGAAGGCGCTGCCGGCGGAGGGCAGATCCAAAGGCTGCTTGCTTCGGCGCCTCTCGTTCAGCTCCCGCATCTTTGCGGCGATCTGCTCGCTGTCGCCCTTCTGCAGCCGCAGGACCGCGCTGAGGACTACAAAGCCCGCGCGCTTCTGGAAACAGCTGCTGCGGTAGCCGAAGGCGCACTGCTCGTTTGTAAGCTCATACAGCGCCTGCTCGGGCAGGTAGTAGCAGACCACGCTCTCGATCGCGTCCTTCAGCTCGCCGCCGTAGGCGCCCGCGTTCATGATGCAGCCGCCGCCCAGACTGCCGGGAATCCCGCTGGCGAACTCCAGCCCGGTCAGACCGTTTTGCTGGGCAAAGCCGGCCAGCTTGGACAGGGAAACACCGGCCTCCGCATAGATGGCCCCGTCGGGCAGCAGGAAGAGATTGGTCAGCTTCTCAGTGCTGATCATAAACAGCTCCGGGAGCCCTTCGTCGGGGAAAAGCAGATTGGTGCCGTTGCCCAGAATAAACGGGGCGAGCGCGTGCTCCTTGAGCAGGCAGCAGATTTTGCTCAGGGACGACACACTGGAGGGGATGGCCAGCGCCCGAACCGGACCGCCGATCCGAAAAGAGCAGTGGGCCGACAGAGGCTCATTTTCCAGCAGCGCCAACCCGGGCATCTCCCGTTTGATTTCTTCTATGGCGCGTTCAAGATTATCCATACGGCGCTCCCCACCTCATACAATGCCGGCATCGATGGCCTGGTCATGTTCCGCGGCCAGCATTTCCGCCGCGTTGAAGCCCATTTTTTTCTGCCGGTTGTTCATGGCGGCCAGTTCCAGAATCACGGCCAGGTTTCGGCCCGGGGTGACCGGGATGGTGACGCAGGGCAGCTTGACGCCCAGGATTTCCTCGGTTTCGCTCACCAGGCCCAGGCGGTCATAGGCTTTTCCGTCCTGCCAGGTCTCCATCTTTACTACCAGATCGATGTTGCTCTCCGGCTTGACAGCACCGACGCCGTAGATGTGGCGGACGTTGATCACGCCGATGCCGCGGAGCTCCATGTAATACCGGATAATGGGAGGGGCGGAGCCGAGCAGAATGCCCTTGCCCACGCGCTTGATCTCCACCGCGTCGTCCGCCACCAAACGGTGCCCGCGCTTGACCAGCTCCAGGGCCGTCTCGCTCTTGCCGATGCCGCTGTCACCGGTGAGCAGCACGCCCTCGCCGTGGATTTCCACCAGCTCGCCATGGGCGGTGATCCGGGGGGCCAGATGGTTATGCAGGGCGCTGATCAGGTCGGCCTGGAAATCAGAGGTGTCCTCATCGGTGATGAACACATTCCGGTCAAAATGCTCGGCCATTTCCAGGCATTCCCGGGAGGGCTGAACCCCGTGGCAGATCACCAGCGCCGCAATATCATAGCCCATAAAGCGCTCATATGCGGCCAGCCGCTCTTCATGGGTCAGCGTATCCAGGTAGGTGCTCTCAACCCGCCCGATAATCTGAATGCGCTTGGGATCGAAATAATTGTAAAACCCGGCCAGCTGCATGGCGGGGCGGTTGATGTCGGCCGTGGTGACCACAGCCGTTTCATAATCCCGGGACAGATGCAGCGGCTTCAGGTCGTGTTCTTCCACAACGGTTTTGAGTTTGACAGTGTAATTGGTTTTCATACAGCTTTCCTCCGTGAAAGCAACAGTTGAATTCTTGCTCACTACCATATATATTAAACATTTCCGTCCGGTTTGGCAACTGTTTTTTACACACACCCGGGCGTAAAACGTTTGAATTTCAGTAAAAAAGAACTTGCAATTCACAGGTTCCTCTGCTATTATATATAAGCTGTCTTTTCAGCAGCGACTTACAAGCAAGGAGGTGCTTCAACTTATGGCAAAGTGCCAGTTCTGTGATAAGGACATTTCCTTCGGGATCAAGGTCAGCCATTCCCACAGACGGACCAACCGTACCTGGAAGCCGAACGTGAAGCGCGTCAAGGCCATTGTAGACGGCTCTCCCACGCATGTCTACGTTTGCACTCGCTGCCTGCGCAGCGGCAAGGTCACCCGCGCTGTGTAATTTGAATCTCTGAAATTACCCGAAACAAAGCCTGTCGTGCGGAACGACGGGCTTTTTTCGGTTTTTCGCGCAGCCGCGGGCGGCCGGCAAATTTGTCGAATTTCTGCTTGCACGGGAGGAGAAACATGGGTATACTGAGAACAGATTACGACAAGGAGGCTCGGCGATGAAGCTTTTGGAGGAGCGCATCCGCAGTCAGGGCGAAATCCGTCCCGGCGGAATTTTGAAGGTAGACAATTTCCTCAACCACCAGATCGATTCTGCGCTGCTGTTTGAAATGGCGAAGGAGTTCAAGCGCCTCTTCGAGGGCGAGGAGATCAACAAGATCCTGACCATTGAAGCCTCCGGAATCGCCATGGCCTCCATGACAGCCTATCTCTTTTCCTGTCCGCTGGTTTTTGCCAAGAAGAGCAAGACCCGCAACATCTCGGACAGTGTGTACGCGGTGGAAGTGCCGTCCTTTACCCACGGCAACACCAACACGGTGGTGGTTTCCAAAGAATATCTGGGGCCCCGTGACCGGGTGCTGATTATCGACGACTTTCTGGCCACCGGTGCGGCGCTGGCCGGTCTGGTGGATCTGGTGGATCAGGCGGGCGGTACGGTCGTCGGCGCCGGCGTAGCCATCGAAAAAACCTTCCAGGGCGGCGGCAACCTGCTGCGCGCCCAGGGCGTGCGGGTCGAGGCGCTTGCCAGGATAGCCGCCATGGACGACGAGGGCAACATCAGCTTCTGCTGAGCGGCCTGCGGCGTGCTGTGCGGGGCAAAACAGCGCGGTTTTTGCTGGACAAAGTGCACAAAACGCATCTGTCGAAAACGGCAAAATCGGAGTATATTTGAACTTGACTTTTTTGCCGTCGGCTGATACTCTAATAGCGTAATCGAGGCAAAACTGAATACTTTTCGATATAATACAAATGATATGGATTTGGAGTCTCTACCCGGCCGCCGTAAATGGCCGGACTATCGAAACCCATAAACACAGATGTCTGTGTTTATGCATTTCGTTTGGGAGAGGCGGTTCATGTCCTCTCCCCCTTTCTTTTTGTCCCTTTACTGCGGATGCGGTTTAGGTGAAGCTGAGAGGGGCCTTCGCGTCCCTCCCAGCACCATAAAAATTCTTACTAAGAGGAGAAAAAGAATGAAAAAAATCTTTGCTCTGATCCTCGCGCTGGTCATGATCTTTGCGCTGACCGCCTGCGGCAAGAAGGCCGAGACCGAGGCCGAGCCCACCTTCCCCTTTGACAATGACTCCACCCCCTTTGACGTCAGCACCCTGACGGCCGACGATATCGCCAAGATCAAGGTCGGCTTCATTTTCCTGCACGATGATTCCTCTACCTACGACCTCAACTTCATGAACGCTGCCCGCGAAGCCTGCGAGGGCCTCGGCATGGTCGAGGGCGAGGACTTCATCATCAAGACCAACATCCCCGAGGGCCAGGAGTGCTATGACGCCGCCTGCGAGCTGGTCGACGCCGGCTGCAACATCATCTTCGCCGACTCCTTTGGCCACGAGTCCTACCTGATCCAGGCCGCCAAGGAGTTCCCGGATGTGCAGTTCTGCCACGCCACCGGCACCAAGGCCCACTCCGAGCAGCTGGCCAACTACCACAACGCCTTTGCCTCCATCTATGAAGGCCGTTACCTCGGCGGCGTCGCCGCAGGCCTGAAGCTCAACCAGATGATCGAGGAAGGCAAGATCAAGGCCGACGAGGCCAAGCTCGGCTACATCGGCGCCTACCCCTATGCGGAAGTCAAATCCGGCTACACCTCCTTCTTCCTGGGCGCTCGCTCCGTATGCCCCACCGCCACCATGGAAGTGACCTTCACCAACTCCTGGTATGACCCGACCCTCGAGAAAGAGGGCGCCATCAAGCTTATCAACAGCGGCTGCGTTGTCCTCTCCGAGCACGCTGACTCCATGGGCGCTCCCACCGAGTGTGAATCCAAAGGCATTCCCTTTGTGTTCTACAACGGCTCCGCCAAGGACGATTGCCCCAACACCTTTATTGTCGCGTCCCGCATCAACTGGGTTCCCTTCATGCAGGTCATGATCGGCCGTGTCGCCACGGATGCGAAGCTGAACGCCGACTGGACCGGCACGATGGAGATCGGCTCCGTCCTGCTCACCGACATCAATGAGAACGTTGCGGCTCCCGGCACTGCCGAGAAGCTGGAAGAGGTCGCCAAGGGCCTGATCGACGGCTCCATCAAGGTCTTCGACACCAAGACCTTCACGGTCGGCGGCAAGGAAGTTACCTCTGCCATGGCGGACATCAATGACCTGGGCACCTACACGCCCGACACCGAGTCCATCGTCAACGGCGAGTTCGCCGAGTCCGAGTTCCGCTCCGCGCCGAGCTTTGAGCTGGACATCGACGGCATCACCATCATCGACAAGTAATCGCCTCTCTTTTGGGAAGTCCCGGAGCTTCTCCGGGACTTCCCTTTCTTCTTCCGGTTTCCCGCACAACATGCTGCAAAAGGAAGCGCAGCGCGGCCGCCTCCGCGTTTCCTTTTACAGCATTTTGCCATCTTTCCAAGGAGGACAAGAACTTGGACAACAAAACGCCTGCCGTCACCATGCGAAACATCACCAAGCGCTTCGGCCCTGTCGTCGCAAACGACAAGGTCTGGCTGAATATCTACCGGGGTGAGATCCTGGCGCTGCTGGGTGAAAACGGCAGCGGCAAGACCACGCTCATGAACATGCTGTCCGGCATCTACTTCCCGGACGAGGGCGAGATTCAGATCGACGGGAAAGACGTGGTGATCCGCTCCCCCAAGGACGCCTTCGACCTCGGCATCGGCATGATCCACCAGCATTTCAAGCTGGTCGACGTGCTCACCGCCGCGGAGAACATCGTGCTCGGTCTGCCCGGCAAGCTGGATCTGAAGGCCGCTGCGGAAAAGATCCGCTCCATCTGCGAGACCTACGGCTTTGAAGTCAACCCCTCACAGAAGATCTACGACATGTCAGTCTCCCAGAAGCAGACGGTGGAAATCGTCAAGGTTCTGTACCGGGGTGCGGACATTCTGATTCTGGACGAGCCCACCGCAGTGCTCACACCGCAGGAGACCGACAAGCTTTTCGCCGTGCTGCGCAACATGCGCAACGACGGCAAGGCCGTCGTGATCATCACCCATAAGATGCACGAGGTGGAAGAGCTCTCCGACCGCGTGGCTGTGCTCCGGCACGGGCAGTTCATCGGCGACATGCCCACCGCGCAGACCAACGCCCAGGAGATGACCAACATGATGGTCGGCCACCCCGTGGTGCTGAACATCGAGCGCCCCGACCCGGTGGATCCCAGACCCCGGATCGAGGTCAAAGGGCTGACCGTTCGCAATATCGACGGCATCCTGAAGTTGGACGACGTGTCGTTCACCGCCAATTCCGGCGAGATCCTGGGCATCGCGGGCATTTCCGGCTGCGGCCAGAAAGAGCTGCTGGAGGCCATCGCTGGCCTGCAGCCGGTGGAGGCCGGCAGCATCGCCTTTGTGGCGGAGGACGGCTCGCGGGAGGAGCTCATCGGAAAGGATCCGCTGAGCATCCAGCAGATGGGCGTCTCCCTCTCCTTTGTGCCGGAGGATCGCCTCGGCATGGGCCTCGTCGGCAACATGGATCTGGCCGACAACATGATGCTCCGCTCCTTCCGCCGGGGTCGTTCGGTGTTTACCGACCGCAAGACCCCCCACACCCTCGCGGAAACCGTGGTGCATGATCTTGAGGTCAGCACGCCGAGCGTTTCGACGCCGGTGCGCCGGCTCTCCGGCGGCAACGTGCAGAAGGTGCTGGTGGGGCGCGAGATCGCCTCGGCGCCGACCGTGCTGTTGACCGCCTACGCCGTGCGCGGGCTGGACATCAACTCGTCCTACACCATATACGATCTGATCAACCAGCAGAAGGCCCGGGGCGTCGCCGTAATCTACGTCGGCGAGGATCTGGACGTGCTGCTGGAGCTGGCCGACCGTATTCTGGTGCTCTGCGGCGGCAAGGTCAGCGGGATCGTGCCCGGCCGGGGCGCGAAGAAGCGCGACGTCGGCCTGATGATGACCAAGCTGGGAGGACACGCCGATGCATAAAAAGAATCAAGCCCCTCTCTTCTATGTCTCCAAGCGTGGCTCGATCGGCTGGGTGAAGGCCTGGGCGATCCGCGGCGGCGCCGTGCTGCTGGCTCTGTTGGTCAACGGCATAATCACTTCGCTGGTCACCGGGGAGAATCCCCTGCAGGTCTACGCTGCAATCATAGAAGGCTCCTTCGGCAGTACGCGCAAGATCTGGGTGCTGCTGCAGAACATCGCCATGCTGCTGTGCGTGTCCCTGGCCGTCACGCCCGCCTTCCGCATGCGCTGCTGGAACCTGGGCGGCGAGGGACAGGCGCTGATCGGCAGCCTGGCCGCTGCCGCCTGCATGATCTGCCTGCGCGACAGCTTCCCCAACTGGGCGATCATCCTCTGCATGATCCTGTTCAGCATCCTCGCCGGCGCCGTCTGGGCGGGGATCCCCGCCTTTTTTAAGGCGCGCTTCAACACGAATGAGACCTTGTTTACCCTGATGATGAACTATGTAGCGACACAGCTTGTCTCGTACTACTGTGTGGTCTGGGAGTCCCCCAAGGGCTCCGGCCAGATCGGCATCATCAATCCCACGACACACCTGGGCTGGTTCCCGCAGATCGGCGCCTACAAGTATCTGCTGAACATCATCATTGTGGCGATCGTGTGCGCCTTCATGTACATCTATCTCAACTACTCCAAGCACGGCTATGAGATCGCCGTCGTCGGCGAGAGCGAGCGTACCGCCCGCTACGTCGGTATTAAAGTCGATCGGGTCATCATCCGCACCATGCTGCTCTCCGGCGCGCTCTGCGGGCTGGCCGGGCTGCTGCTGGTGGGCAGCACCAACCATACCTTGACGCCTACCCTGGTCGAGGGCCGCGGCTTCACCGCCGTCATGGTCGCGTGGCTGGCCAAGTTCAACCCCATCTGGATGATCCTCACCAGCTTCCTGCTGGTCTTCCTCGGCCGCGGCGCCGGGGAGATCGCCACCACTTTCGGGCTCAATTCCTCCTTCGGCGATATTCTGACCGGCATCATACTTTTCTTTATCATCGGCAGTGAGTTCTTTATCAATTATGAGCTTCGCTTCCACAAATCCGGAGAAAAGGAGGCCGCCGACCATGTTTGATATTCTCACCTTCCTTCCCCGTGCCGTCGTCCAGGGTATCCCGCTGCTGCTCGGCAGCACCGGCGAGACGCTGACGGAGAAATCCGGCAACCTGAACCTGGGCATCCCCGGCATCATGTATGTGGGCGCGATCTCCGGCGTCATCGGCTCGTTCTTCTATGAGCAGGCGCACCGGGACGGGCTGAACGGCCTCTATGCCGTGCTGATTCCGATCGCCTGCTGCCTGCTGGGGAGCCTGCTGATGGGCCTGCTCTACTGCTTCCTGACGGTTACGCTGCGGGCCAACCAGAACGTCACGGGCCTTGCCATCACCACCTTCGGCGTGGGCTTCGGCAACTTTATCGGCGGGTCCCTCGTCAAGCTCTCCGGCAGCGAGCTGCCCGCCATCATTCTGACGGCGACCAGCAACTGCTTCCGCCGCAAGCTTCCCATCGCCGGCAGGCTTGGCTGGTTCGGCAGCCTTTTCCTCTCTTACGGCTTCCTGGCGTATCTGGCCGTTGTGATCGCGCTGGTCTGCGCTTATGTGCTCAAGCACACGCGCACGGGTCTGCATCTGCGCGCCGTGGGCGAGAGCCCCAACACCGCCGACGCCGCAGGCGTCGACGTGGGACGCTACAAATACGTCGCCACCTGTACCGGCAGCATGATCGCCGGGCTCGGCGGCCTCTATTACGTCATGGACTACGCCTCCGGCATGTGGTCGAACAACGCCTTCGGCGACCGGGGCTGGCTGGCCATTGCGCTGGTCATCTTCACAGTCTGGCGCCCCAATGTGGGCGTGCTGGCCTCGTTCCTCTTCGGCGGACTGTATATCCTGCATATGTACATTCCCTCCGGTATGAACCTGGCCGTGAAGGAGCTGTACAAGATGCTGCCCTACATCATTACCATCATCGTGCTGGTGCTCACCTCTATCCGCAACAAGCGGGAAAATCAGCCGCCCGCCTCGCTGGGCCTGGCCTACTTCCGGGAAGAGCGCTGAGCCGCCCGTTCTTGACAGCGAAAAAACCCGCTCCCCGTGCAGCCGCACGGGGAGCGGGTTTTGCTTATTCGGATATGGATGAGATCAAACCTTGAAGTTGACGGAGGTCGCGCCCTGGTCTTCCTGCACGAATTCGTAATCCTTGCCGGGGAGGATGGCGTTGAGCAGGATGCCCACAATGGAGGCCACAGCCAGGCCGGACATGCTCACACGGCCCAGCGCGATCGTGCCGGCGGAGGAGAAGTCGATACCGATGGTCAGCACAAGGATCAGCGCGGCGATGATGACGTTGCGGCTGTTGGTGAAGTCTACACGGTTCTCAACCACATTGCGTACGCCGACGGCGGCGATCATGCCGTAGAGGATCAGGCTGACGCCGCCGATGGTGGCGGCAGGCATGGCGGAGATCAGCGCGGCGAATTTCGGGCAGAAGGAGACAATCATCGCGATCACGGCGGCGATACGGATCACGCGCGGGTCATAGACCTTGGTGAGGTTCAGCACGCCGGTGTTCTCGCCGTAGGTGGTGTTGGCGGGGGCGCCGAAGAGCGCCGCCAGCGTAGTGGCCAGGCCGTCGCCCAGGAGGGTACGGTGGAAGCCGGGATCTTCCATGAAGTTCTTGTCGCAGGTGGAGGAGATCGCGCAGATGTCGCCGATGTGCTCAACCATCGTGGCGAGGGACAGCGGGATGATCGTGATCATAGCGGTCACAAGCAGGGTGCCGTCCACGTTGCCGGAGGAGAGAAGCCCAAAGACCGTGTCCTTGAACTGGAAGGGAAGGCCGATCCAAGCGGCCTCACGCACGGGGCTGAAGTCCACATTCCCGGTAAGGGCGGCGACCAGATACGATGCGACGACGCCAAGGAGGATGGGGACGATCTTGACCATGCCCTTGCCCCAGATGTTGGTGCCGATGACAACCAGGACGGCGACCAGGGCGATACCCCAGTTGCTCATGCAGCTGTTGATGGCGGAAGGAGCCAGATGCAGGCCCACGCAGATGATGATCGGGCCGGTGACAATGGGCGGGAAGTAGCGCATGACTTTCTTCACGCCGAAGGCTTTAAAGAGGGCGGAGAGTATAACATACATCAAGCCCGCACAGGCTACACCGAAGCAGGCATAGGGAAGCAGCGTTTTGTCGCCGCCCGGGGCGATGGCAAAATACCCGCCGAGGAACGCAAAGGACGAGCCGAGGAAAGCAGGAACTTTCTTCTTGGTCAAAAAGTGAAACAGCAGCGTGCCGAGGCCGGCAAACAGCAGCGTGGCGGACACGCTCAGCCCGGTGAGCGTTGGGACGAGTACGGTGGAGCCAAACATCGCGAACATGTGCTGCAGACCGAGCACCAGCGTTTTCGGCGTCCCCAGCGTGCGCGCGTCATAGATCGGACCGTTGACGGTTTCTTTCTTCTCTTTTCCCATTTGCATCTTTTCCTTTCTGAATCATGTCATGAAAATCTATGGAAAGGGCTGCCTGTTACTGGCCCAGATCCATCAAAAACACGCCGGTCTCTCCATCGTATTCCGGCAGCCGCACCTCCACCAGCTCACTGTGAGAGGTGGGCAGATTTTTGCCCACATAGTCCGCCCGGATGGGCAGCTCCCGATGACCCCGATCCACCAGCACCGCAAACTGGATGCTCCTGGGCCGCCCGCAGCTGAACACCGCTTCGATGGCGGCACGGGCGGTCCGCCCGGTGTAGAGCACATCGTCCACCAGGATCACATCCTTGCCGCTTACGGAGAAAGGCAGCTCCGGCCGGCGAACCTGCGGCGCGTCGGCCAGCGGCTGCAGATCATCCCGGTAATACCGGATGTCCAGACTGCTGCAGGGCACGGTTACGCTTTCTATTTTCTCGATATTCCCGCGGATGCGCTGGGCAATGGGCTCCCCCCGGCGGCGGATCCCTACCAGGAGGACGTTGTCAACACCCTTGTTTTTCTCCGCAATTTCATGGGAGATGCGCATGAGCGCCCGGTTCAGCGCCGGCTCGTCCATGATCTGCGCCTTGAGCTTCATCGCCCATTCCTTTCCGGGCAGAAAAAATGCCCTGCCGCGCAAGCCGACAAGACATACAAACAAACAGATGCAGACGCTGCACCTGAATCTATATAAACGATCTTGCCGGTCTCTCTGTACCGAGGCTTAAAAATCTGTTTTCCGAAGCTGATTATATGACAGGCTGCGGCAAATTGCAAGGAGTTTTTTGCGCTTCGTAGGCCCGTATAAAGCGATACGACGGGAGGGGACGGATTTTAGTAAGTTGTGACAAAACCGAAAACCAGGAGCCGCCCGCGGGCGGCTCCTGGTTCATATCCGTTTACCACTCCAGATTCCTTTCGGTCGTTTTGCTGAACACATGCGCCCGCTTTCCGCTGAAGGTGAAATGCACCGGATCACCTGCGCGGAAGCCGATGTCCATGTCGGGGATGGGAACAACGATGATTACGTCCTTATCCTGCGCAGAGACATGCAGATGGACAGAGGAGCCCATCAGTTCGGACACGTCCACCGTGGCCTCTTCGCCTTGATCCGTCAACTCGATATGCTCAGGGCGCACGCCGAGGACAACCTCCTGGCTCTGGACATCCTTCTCCAGCAGACGGGCCTCTTTTTCCGGGGCCAGCTCCACCCGCAGGCTGCCGAGCTCCACGAAATACCGGCAGTCCTCCCGAACGAGCCGGGCGTCAAAAAAGTTCATGGCGGGCATGCCGATGAATCCGGCGACGAAAAGATTCTCCGGATGATTGAACACCTCCTGTGGGGTTCCGATCTGTTGAAGAAAGCCGTCGCGCATAATGACGATCCGGTCGCCCAGGGTCATGGCCTCGGTCTGATCATGGGTGACGTAGAGGAAGGTGGTATTGATCCGCTTGCGCAGCTTGATGATCTCGGTGCGCATCTGATTGCGGAGCTTGGCGTCCAGATTGGAGAGGGGCTCATCCATCAGGAAAACGGCCGGATTCCGGACGATGGCACGGCCGATGGCCACACGCTGCCGCTGCCCGCCGGACAGCGCCCGGGGCTTGCGGTTCAGGCATCGGGTAATGTCCAGAATCTCGGCGGCCTCGCGGACCTTTTGATCGATGACGGCTTTGCTCTCCTTGCGCAGCTTCAGGGAGAAGGCCATGTTGTCGTATACGGTCATGTGGGGGTACAGCGCATAATTCTGAAAGACCATGGCGATATCGCGGTCCTTTGACGGCACGCCGTCCATCAGTTTGCCGTCAATGTACAGTTCGCCCTCGGTGACCTCCTCCAGGCCGGCCACCATACGCAGTACGGTGGATTTGCCGCAGCCGGAAGGGCCGACCAAAACGACAAACTCCTTGTCCGCGACATCCAGCGAGAAGGCCTGCACGGCGACGATGCC
>JAEEGL010229396.1_pt1 | contig 15729 bp, 13 predicted proteins | sample 9134231 | NCBI WGS metagenome assembly JAEEGL01 (sample SAMN16246548, study PRJNA631951) | gut metagenome | biome: gut microbiome; feature: rumen; material: fiber-attached | host: Bos | place: Iran: Karaj | collected 2018-10
GATTTCGGTTACTAATTCACCGGACTATTGAACAAAATCAGAACAATACTACGAATATAAAGAATGGCAGTTATTTTCGTTCAATAGTATATCATAATAGCAAAAAAACACTTTCAAGTCAAAATAATACCGCAGGTTTCCCTGCGGTACAAAATGAAAATATTGAAGAAAACGTGTGGTGTTATCTGTTATAACCTGAAGAAATCGATGGCCGCGCTCATGCCCTCATTGATACTGCGCATCTCTGCGGTAGACGACTGTGTATCCGTACAAGCATCGGTGACTGTCTGGCAGGAAGCTGCAACCTCCTCTGCGGAAGCGCCAAGCTCCTCTGATATTGCACCGAGATCTGTGGTGGTGTTGGAAAGCTCCACTCTGAGAACGTTAAGTTTTTCGGTCATCTCACGGATAGCGTCGATCTCTACCACAGATGCCTCTACAGACTGTGACAGAACTGTAAACTTCTGCTGTGCATTCTCAATATCAGCCTGTTCTTTATTGATAACATCGAACACACCGTTACTGATCTCAACAGTGTCATTGGAAAGTTCAATAACATTCTCAATGATGGCTTTGATCTCTTTTGCGGATTCTGCGGAAGAATCAGCCAGAGTTCTGATCTCATCAGCCACAACCGCGAAGCCTCTTCCGGCATCGCCTGCGCGGGCTGCCTCGATAGAAGCGTTGAGTGAGAGAAGGTTTGTCTGCTCGGCAATAGCCTCGATAGCCTGTATTGCAGACCCGATATTACCGATGGCACTGTTGGTCTCAGCAATCTTTGCGGAAATATTCTGCATTGCCTTAACCGACTCATCCGCACCGGAATATACTGACTTCATGCAGACAGTAGCTTCATCATTGGCGTTACGTATGGTCTGGGATGCCTCGGAAAGATTTTTAACATTGTCATTGAGCATATCAATATCATTGCCGAGATCAACAGCCTTCTCAGCCATGAGCTGCGCATCTTCAGCAACTGTCTGGGATGTTGATGCCACCTCATTGATAGCGATATTGATCTGGGATACGGACTCAACATTATGACCTGTCATGCCATCCACATTGATGATAACATTGTTGAGCACGCTGGCTGAATCTTTGACCGAACGCATAGACGTTGACAGCGCATTCTTCAGATCATCAAATGCCTTCAAAATGCCGACAGTCTCTTTGATATGTGATGTGGCATCACATGTAGCCGTAACATCACCTGTACTGAGCTTTTCAAGAGAAACCGCCACAGTCCTCAAAGGATTACCGATAACTCTCTCTACCAGAACTGCCAGTGTCAGGAATATGATGATGCAGGCCAGTGTTATGATAACTGACAGATTTTGGGTAGCTACGATACCTGATAAAATATCCTTTTCATCTGCTGTAAGAACCGCAATATAGGCATCATCCTTGCCTATATAGTAAGCAGCGTACTTGATGGCGCCTTTGTATTTGTACTCAATACATGCCGGTTCGGGATGTTTACCCTCCGCAAGCTCTGCCACAAGGCCCTTAACCTCCGCATTCTCCACCGGATTACCGATCTTTGACTCATCCGGATGATACAGCATCGTGCCCTCTCTGTCCACATAGTAAATATATGCGCTCTTGCGTCCCAGTGAAGAGACATCGGAAATAGATGCTGCCACGTTATTGACCAGGGTTGCACCACCTACATATCCGATGGGCTGACCGCCGTTCATAACCGGATAATAGGTACTCATAACAAGCTGTCCCGTAGAAGGAGACTCCATTATGCCTGTGTTATACACTCCGTCTGCTGACAATATCGAGCTGCGCAGCTGTTCACGGGAATCGCCCTCTCTCAAAACCTCGCCTATTACAGCCCCCACCGGATGTGTTATAACCTTGGTATCCCAGTCGGCTATGTAAAGACCTTCCCATCCGTCAAGATCCGCAAAGAAATCCAGTGTGTACTGCTGTGCAGCTGCTGCAATCTCCGGATCATCCGGATTTAATAACGCCTGCTTTACAATAGGCGCTGTGGAAAAGGTCATCAAAATACGCTCATTTGTAAGAGTAGCCGAGTCAAAAGCCGCTCCGGTTCCCTCAATGACCTGAAGAAGGGAGTTGTTGGTCCACTTCTTCATCTCAGTGTTGCTCTTCGAAACGATTACGATACTCAGTATCAATGCGGTACATAAGAGTGGAAGCAAAGCATAAAGAATAAGCGTGATCCGCAAATTCAGCCCGGATTGCTTTCCTGATGTCTTAACGTCTGCCATAACACAATCCTCCAATACATTTAGTCTTTGATCAGCTTTCGATTGTCAACCAATCTGGGAAAACCCATTAACTATTATAGCCGATTACTCTGTCATTTGTCAAACGATATAGGGCAAATATTGCCAATAAAAATACCGGGAGTGAAGCACTCCCGGTTTACCGCTATTCCATGATCATAAAAGATTTTTTAAGAGTTCATCCCTCACACCGTCGTATTTAGCGTCCATAATTCCGAAATCCATCTCCTTATACGACCAGACGGCGTGTCCGATACCATGCTTTTTGTATACTGCGTTAATGGCCGCAAACCACTTCAAAGAATCCTCTGCGCCAGCACAGTCTATAACACCGTATTCACCGCAGTACAGCACTGTGTCGTTATCCTGCGCTTTTTTGATGGCATCTGCAAAAAGGTCCTCAAAGTACTGTTCGTCTACCTTGCTCTCCTCAAAAGACATATCTTTATCAATCTCAGGATCGTCAACCCAGCCGGCATGCTGATGCGTAAACAGCAGCGGATCATAGCAATGGAAGTTGTAGACGATCTTGTCATCATAAGGCGGATCAAGATCCACTACTGACATAACGCTGTTGTTGTAATAGCTTCCCACCAGAATCACCACATCCGGAGCGATCTCCCTGATTCTCTTTATACACTCCTTTGCAATGCGGTTCCAGATGGGGCCGTACTCCTTGTCAGTCACCTCGTTCAGAAGCTCAAAGGCAATATGCTCCGGATCGGAACCGAACCTCTTTGCAAACTCGATCCAAAGCCTGTAAAACCTCTCCTGAAGAGCTTCATCCTCAAAGAACCCGGTCTCTCCGACTCCCGCATCAAACATATATCCTGCGGTCCTGTGAAGATCCAGCAAAACATTAAGACCGTATTTTCTGGCGGTATCCATTGCAAAAGCAACATGTGCAAAACCGCTCTCTATGTAACCGCCCTTGTCATCTTCCAGTATGTTGTAATCCACAGGAACCCTGACATGGTCAAAGCCCATATCCGCAATCTTTTTGAAGTCTTCCTCCACTATAAAATTGCTGAGCCTGTCTTCGCTGTAATCACACTGTGACAGCCATCCTCCGAGATTCACTCCCTTTAAAAAACCTTTCCAATCCTTCATATAACTCCTCCTTGTAAACTATTGCAGCCTTCAGTACCTTTTCTTTTCGTACTTTGCCTTGGTTTTCATGGCAGATAAAAGAGAATCGAACAATGTCATATCATCTCCGTTATCCGGCAAAGCGATATCTTCGCAGACCGCTATATCATATATGATACGTCCTGTGATATCAGCACGTTTTCTTAAGATATAGTCGATCTTGTCATTAATGTCACTGTATTCAAAATACCCCGTCAATACAGGATTTACCTCTTCCATAATGCCTCCCGTCAACCTTCGCGTTTTGATTCGTAATCCAGAACCATATCCATGGCTCCGCTGCCCTCGGGCGGAACTTCTCCCACCTCAAGTGATGTTCCGTCAGGAGCCAGAAACAGGAATCTTGCCGGAGAATCCTTTCCTCCCTTGGTGATCACATAATAACCACCCCTGTTTTTCTCGCTGTCCCAGGTCATGATAAGTCTTATGGCCGATCCCACAGGCGCGCCTTTCTCCGGAAGATTTGCGCTGATGAGATCCAGAACCGGAGAAATACCGAGGTTCATCAGCTGTACATCCTGCTGACCGAAGGGGATCGCCGGAGCCGGAGCATTCTTGTACTGATCTTTATAGCTTGAATATGCATATTCCTCAGTGAAAATATCAAAGAACTCTCTGCCTTTCTTGTATAAGCCTGTAGGCCACAGCGCAAATTCCACATTCCTGCGTGCGAGCTGATGATACTGCTCCGGAGTGATCTTCTGCGGAGCTCTGTTGATCTTCATCACAAAATTCTGGGTGAAGGGATTTATCACCACTCCCGTCACCTTATGCTCCGGCACGGTGGAATACTGCATAATATTGTCAAAGGGCATCTGTATGATACCGTTCCTTCGGATGGAAACCGGTATCTGACTCTGATCCGTGTAAATCCCCATAAACTGCTCTTTGGTCTTATCATCCTCTATCAACACAGGAACCGGATTTGCGTTCGGCGGTACCTGCACCTTCTCATTATTCTCAAGCAGCTGTGCCATCTCCTTTAATGCCTCTTCGTTTTTGAAGTTGACCGGTATAAAAAACCTTGTCTCCCTGATGTCCTTCATCAGCTCTTCCGCTGTCTTCTGTACTGTTTTGTTTTTCATGTTGATGAGAAGTTCCTCAATCTGTCTCGGTTCCATTTTATTCTCCTTTGATTATTGAATTATGATACTGTTCCCGGCCGATCCCGCCGAACATTTGAAATGTCTTTGGAACAGCAACTGTCATTTCACGATCTTTATCCTGCAGACTGCCTTAAATCCGCTGCCGTCCGTGGTCTTTACGGTAATCTTAACCGTATGACCGATACCGGCTTTTTTCAGCTTGACTTTGCCTTTTTTGTCTACGGTGGCAAATTTCCTGTTTGAGGTTTTCCACGTAACGCTCTTTATCGTAGCCTTATCAGGCAGGACCGTGGCCGTAAGCTTCACATTTTTCTTTTTGGAAAACTTAACGGTCATAGACTTTTTGTTCAGCTTAATGCCCGTCGCCTGCACCATTTCCGGGATCTTCGCGATACCCGACATGTCCACGACACCGCCGGAATAGCAGTATGCAGACACGGTGCTGATCCTGCGAACACAGTTGGAAAGAAAATACTCTCTCACCGTGAGGGCATCCGATTTCGGATTCCGTGCAGACAAAAGCGCAACTGCCGCAGATGTGAGAGGCGTGGCCATAGAGGTTCCGCTCATCATATACATCTTTGTCATGTAACCTGCGTTAATATCGGCTTTTGACACGGCTATATCATCCAGATACATTGTACCGCTGCCGTAATCCATGGAAAGACCTATGAGCCTGAAATATACACGGTTTCCCACATTGTAAAACCTTGTCGAGTAGGGGGTGCTGGCCATGTTGATGGTCTCCCAGTCCACCGTTCCCGCGTCGTCATATCCCACGAGGCAGCTCACGATATATCCCGATTCCTGATCAAGATCAAGGTCCGTCACATCTATGAATACAGATCCGCCTTCCTCAAAGAGCGAGCCCTTATACCCTAAAGTCTCACTGTTATTGTAATTGGGGTAATTGGATCTGGTGACATCAAGTCTTATACATCCGGATTCCTGACTGTCGCAGAAGCCTGTATCATACAGTCTCGTAGCAGTCGTATTATAATAACTCGGAACACCGATCTCCGAAGCCACATACAGAGCGTCGGATCCCGTCGGGAAAATATTGTCATTGCTGTTGTCGAATTTATTGTAATAGAGTGATGACTCCGCCCTATCCCCGTCGCTCATAAACTGAGGCAGGAAAAGGCTTTCGTTGTAATCCGACAGTATGTTACTGCCCGGGGCGAAAACATCCACATAATCCGCACCGTAATTTGAGAAACCGCTAACGATCTCGTCCTCATTGACAGAGCCCACAGTGATGACATAAGGACTGTTGAGGCAATAGGGCATAGAATGCTGTACCGTAAAGCTGTCCGCCACGTCAACGCCGTCATTACCCGCAGCAAACACCGTCAGGACACCGTTTTTCCCCAGGGTGTTAATGGCGCTTGCTATGGCTCCGCCACTGTCGACTCCGCCGCCCAGCGAACAGTTTACGGCGCGGACATTTACTCCCAATTCCTTTGCATTATAAACATATTCCAGCGCCTGTATGATAGATGATGCTGAAATATTGACATCTTCCTTTTCATTGCCCTGTGTGATCTTGAGGCTCATGATACGAGCGTCTGTCACGCCCTTTATGCCATAGCTGTCATCTGCCGCAGCTATGACTCCCGCCACATGAGTGCCGTGCCCCACGCCATCCATGGGATTATTGTCACCGTCTCCGGTATCATATCCGTAAACGCCCTCCAGCGCATCAGGATAAGGATTGACCCACAGCTTGTCGGTTAGATCCACATTGGTATAATCAATACCCGTATCTATCACCGCAATGACCGGAGTCTCCACATCCGTCGCTTTGTATCCCTTCAGATTAATGCCCGGAGAATCCGTGTATACCTTTTCGGTGGTACCGGAAAGATACCACTGATAGTCGGCAGCCTGACTCTCTATCACAGAGTATGCATTGGGCTGCACGCCCTCCACATAACTCACCAGAGAAAGCTTCCGTATCAGGCTTTCGGTGTCATAAAACTCCGAGGATATCTCAGCTATGAAAAGATGTCTTCCGTCCTCCTCTTCACCGAAATCACTGACATTATCTATCGAGATGAAAGGATTTGCGCTGTAGAGACCTTCTTTAGCCAGATCTGCCGACGGCAGAGCATGAAAAGACGCTATCACTTCACCTTTAACGTAATCACACTCATTCATTCCTTCAAGCGCGGCATTCGCCATCTCTCCGGCCCTTGCAATATTTGTCCCGGCTGCTGAAACCGGCGTATTAAACGTCAGTGCAGCCGTCGTCACTGCAAGCAGCAGTGACAATGGTTTTTTCTTCATGTCATCCTCCGTTCTCCAGCAACAATCTGCAGAGGTGTATCTCTTCCATGGTGGAACGACTGTTTTCAAATCTTATCATACCGGTCCTGCCCGGCTCATTTCGAAGCAATCCCTTCTCATCCAGAAGGCGCCTCATCTGCCTTGCAGCACCGCCTCCTCCGTCAAAGATCGCAACATTTTCACCCATGACCTTACTGATGGTCTTCTTGACAAAGGGATAGTGGGTACATCCCAGTACAATGCAATCTATATCTTTTGTGATATACTCTTCCAGTAATCCCCGTATTACGCGTTCAACCTCGGCTCCTTCCGTTATGCCGCGCTCCACAAGCTCCACTATACCGGGGCAGGCCACCGGAATGACATTTCCGAGATGTCCGAATCTGTCCAGCAGATTTTTAAGTTTTTCCTGTCTGACTGTGGCCGGTGTGGCCATCACTAAAACTGTGGGGTGATCCCCCGACAAAACCGCAGGCTTCACCGCAGGTTCCAGTCCCACTAAAGGCAGTTCCGGAAACATCCCCCTCATCATGCGGACAGCAGCGCTTGTAGCAGTGTTACATGCCACACATATTCCCTTGGCACCCTGATCTAAGAGGTTTTGTACATTGCGTATGGTCAGTTCCCTGATCTCTTCCTCCGGCTTTGTGCCATAAGGCGCATTGGCGGAATCACCGAAATATATGAAGTCCTCCTCAGGCATCAGTCTGACAAGTTCATTCAGAACGCTTATGCCTCCGACTCCCGAGTCGAAAACGCCCACAGGACCCAGTCTGTCATATTTTTCCATTATCAGTATTTCCCTCGTCCATCGGAGTTTGTATCTTACACATTACCGTTTCCGCTATCATCTGTGTTAGAGGACTCCCCGGTTCCGTCACCTGACTGGTCACCGGAAACGAACGTTTCCTCTGCATTTTCGCTGCTGCCCGGGTCTCCGGATACCGTATTACCGGATACGGTATTACCCGATACAATATCCGAACTTCCCTCATCACCGGTATTACCCGGATCTGTCACATCCCCCGTATCTTCGACAGGCGGATCATAGGCCGGATCATAAGTGACAGGGAAGTCCGTCGTGTAGCAGACATTCATATCAATGGATATGTATTTTTTCTTTACGTCCAGTATGCCGTCCACCAGACCGTTGGAAGCATACTGCCACATTATCACATTCCCTTTTCCCGTGTAGCCGTGGCCGTAACTCTGGGTTCTGTATCTGGCTATCCAGAGATTCACATCCGAAAGTCTGTCGCTTTCCACATGATGAGTCAGCCAGTTCAGATTGGCATACAGCACAAAGCTGTAGCCTGCTGCCTCGATCCTGTTCTTAAATGCCAGCACCATATCGGTCCTGTCTGCATTTGTAAGACCTTTCAGCTGGCTTTCATCCTCGAGATCCATTGCTATGGGATAGTCAAGCTCCCGACCGTCCAGTATCTCCAGAAGATTTTCGGCTTCCCTGCGGGCCTGGGCGACAGATTTCGCCATGCTGTAACAGTATACGCCCCGCTTTAATCCCGCTGCGGTAGCGCCCTCGTAGTATTTTTCAAATCTTGTATCCTTGGTGAGATGGTAGGCGATACGCATCATCACAAAGGAAACGCCGCCTTCCCTGACCTTCTCGAAATCGACATCGTCTCCCTGCCATTTCGAGATATCAATGCCGTTTATGGCACAATCGGTCACCGTCACCATGGCGGTAGCCTTCTCACCGTCTATCTCCGCCACCACCTTGGTGGATCCTGCACCGACTCCCGTCAGAACGCCATCCTGATCCACAGTGGCAACCGTCTCATTCAAAACCGAAAATACGGGCTTTGCACTGCTCACCGCCGAAGTCGCCTTCACGGTAATCTTTCCGCCTATACCCGTCAGAAATGTGCGTGTATTAAAAGTGATGTTTGTACTGGTGATATCATTATCCGATACCGCATTTCCGGATACGGTATTCCCTGACACTGTGTTCCCCGATACCGCGTTTCCGGACACGGCATTTCCCGAAACCGCATTCCCTGATACTGTATTCCCCGAAACTGTGTTTCCGGAGACAGTATCCCCGGGTATTTCCGTAACGCCCGGATCATCGGCTATGGAGCCGTCCTCTTCCACCGAAACAGCATCGGACAAAGGCCCCTTTATCTTCTTACCCTTGAAAACATAGAACCCGCGAAGTCTGTAGGATACCTTCGTACCCGGCTCCACATATTTATCCACGAACTTGTTTTTGGAGGACTTTTTGATAAGCTTTATGGCATTATAGTCATCCGTATCGTCATACGCGGCTGTTATCTCGTATCCGTCGTAGGTTTTCACGGGGGTCCAGCTGATCCGGTAGCCCTTTTTCACAACATCGACAGTGATGACAGGAGCATTCTCAAAGCTCCTTGCGTACACCGCATTGCTCTTTTTACCGTTAAATTTGGTGCCATCGGGCAGAGAGTACACCGGTCTTATCCTGTAAAACTGCCCCTTTTCAGATGAGACCTTAAGTGTCACGCCGGTCTTTGAGGACTTTACCTTTTTGACACACTTGTAACCGCCCTTCTCGGTGTCACTTGCCAGAATGCGATACTTTAACACGCCCTGTGCCCCGGACCAGCCGAGACTCACGGTGCCCACTCCGGCATCACCCGCCACGTATACCTTCTGCTTTTTCAGTTCAGATTTTTCATCCGCCTTGACTGCCAGCGCCGGTATCATGACAAAAGCAATGATAAGACAGCACCAAAAGCGGATCATGCGTGTTTTTCCCATAAGCATTTACGACAGCTTTGCTATCGCCTCTTCAATACGTTTTACACTCTCATCACGACCCAGAACCTCCATCATCTCCGTGGCACCGCAGGGTGTCATCTGCTTGCCGGAAAGTGCGGTTCTGATAGGCCACATCACAAATCCGTTTTTGTACTCGTGTGAATTTACATACTCCGTCAACAGAGCATAGAGATTGTCATTGCTGTAATCTTCGCATTCCTTTAACATCGGCAGCACATCTCTCAACACATCCAGCGATGTCTCCGGTGTTGTCTTCATCTTCTTGTGGCGGTACATCTCCACATCATATTCGCAGACTTTATCAAAGAAATCCACATGCTCCGGTATATCCGCAAAGGTCTCGATACGGGTCTTTACCATGGCAGCAATCTTTTTGAGATCGTAAGGACCTTTTACGGCTTCCTTCAGATAAGGTTCTGCCATATCGTAAAAGATATCAAAGTCCATAGCCTTTATGTACTCGCCGTTCATCCATCTGAGCTTCACCATGTCAAACACAGCGGGTGATTTGCTGATATGTCTGTAATCAAAGGCCTTCACCAGCTCCTCAAGGCTGAATATCTCCCTGTTGTCAAACTCGCCCGCAGGGCTCCAGCCCAACAGTGCCACAAAGTTTACTACTGCCTCCGATACAAATCCCTGCTCCAGAAGATCCTCATAAGAAGAGTGTCCGCTGCGCTTTGAGAGCTTCTGATGCTCCTCGTTCACTATCAGCGGGCAATGAATATATTTTGGCTCCTCCCAGCCGAAAGCCTCATAAAGCTTTGTATATTTGGGCGTGCTGGAAAGATACTCACTGCCTCTGACCACATGGGTGATGCCCATGAGATGATCGTCTACAACATTTGCAAAATTATATGTAGGATATCCGTCGGACTTGATGAGGATCATATCGTCAAGCTCTTCATTCGGCGCAGTGATATCACCGTATATCTCATCATGGAAAGTAGTCTCACCGGTGTTGGGCATATTGGCTCTTATGACATAGGGCTTCCCTGCCTCGAGGTTGGCTTTCACTTCCTCCGGAGAAAGGGAGAGACAATGCTTGTCATAGACGCTGATCTCCTTGCCTGCCACGGTAGTCTTCAGGCTCTCAAGCCTTTCCTTGTCACAGAAACAATAGTATGCCGCTCCTTTTTCTATGAGCTTTTTGGCATAATCCAGATAAAGACCGCTGTTAAATCTCTCGCTCTGAACATAGGGACCCACTCCTCCGTCCTTATCCGGTCCCTCATCATGTATGAGACCTGTTTTCTCAAGGGTCCTGTATATGATGCCCTCTGCCTCATCCATGTAGCGTTCCCTGTCGGTATCTTCGATACGCAATACAAAATCACCGTCCTCATGCTTTGCGATAAGATAAGCATAGAGTGCGGTCCTTAAATTACCCACGTGCATACGGCCTGTGGGACTTGGTGCAAATCTGGTACGTACTTTTCCGGTTGACATTTTTTCAGATCCTCTCGTTATATTTATTAGTTATACTCGTTAACTATTACAGTTACTAATTCGCACGACGTTACTATATTAAAAGCCAATAAGGGGAGACCCTGTCTCCCCTGCAATATTTCATTTATCTGACTGTTCCGCCTATGATCTTCTTCATGGCGACCTTGTCTTCATACATTGCCACATCGGCCTTTGCGCACACTGCGTCCAAGGTATCGTCATCATTCCACACTGCTATACCCACAGCACAGGAATATGGTGTTTTCTCCATGTTGGTCTTTATGACGTCCTTCAATATGCGCACGGTCTCAAGATCTGTCTTCACAAACAGGACCATGAACTCATCTCCGCCTGTTCGGTAGAGATATCCGGTCCTCAGCAGTGATTTCCTGACCACATTGGTCATGGTGCAGATTGCCTTGTCGCCCTCGGCATGACCTTTGGTGTCATTGAGGATCTTAAGGTTATTAAGATCCAGCGACATGATAGCGCTGATCTTGTACTCATAGCGTCTGGCATCGGCGTAAAAACACCGTCTGTTCAGCGCTCCCGTCAGCACATCCCTCTTAAATGACTGTGAGTAGAAAAACATGTAAAAAAAGCAGATGGCAAGCGCATCGACAGTCCAGAACAGTGTGCTGTTCCCTGCCTTGAAATCATATCTGTTGGAAAACACGATGATAAAGCCCAAAAAAAATATCATCAGGACCTCATCATATATCTGCATATAGATATTATATCCGATAGCCACCATCACCACAGCCAAATAGGACTGTGTCCAGAAATACAACGGCGCCGTCACATCCGCACCGGAGATAACGCTGGCGATGGTAAAAAGCACCGCTATCACTGCAGGTGCCAGCGAGATATATGCCTTCCACTTAAACTCCACACGCCTCATCATGATGATGGTAAGACTCCACATGACAAAAGGTCTCACCATCCATGCCAGGGATGCCAGTCTCACATTATCCGGAAACATCTGCTGAACGTTTCCCACCACCAGCATCAGAACAGTAATGCCCATACATATTATGAAGGAAATGGATACCTTTTTTTCGAACATATCATTGGATTGCATGATAAATCCCGCCACGAACAAGAGCGTAGCTACCGCAGCGAAATTTGCAAAAACAAGTGATCCATACATATAGTGTACCCCTATACCCGTCAATAGCACATATAGGTCATAATACCATTTTTCAATAACAGGGTAAAGAACTATTTATACAGAAAACATATATATCGTTTTTGTTATAAAGCTCTCACCCGGCTCAATGACAGGCTTAATGAAATTAGGCTGGTTTATGGCATCCGGGAAGAACTGTGTCTCCAGGCAGAAGCCGTGTCTCGGATTATAAACAGCGCCCTCTTTACCTACCGAATCAACATCTATAAAGTTTCCGGCATAGAGCTGGATACCCGGAAGATCAGTATATACCTCCATCTTAATGCCGCTCAAATCACCCACTGCACATGCCGCAGGACGAAGCGCCCCCGCAAGACCGTCCACAACAAAGTTGTGATCATATCCGTTCACATATTTGAGCTGTATCTCATCTGCGCCTATATCCTGTCCGATGGTCTTGGGCTCTCTGAAATCAAACACCGTGCCCTCTACAGGAGCGATCTCGCCTGTGGGGATAGCCTGATTGTCATGCACCGGAGTATAAGCGGAAGAGAAAAGCTTCAGGGTATGTCCCAGGATGCTGCCGCTGTTATGTCCGTTAAGGTTAAAATATGAGTGGTTGGTAAAGTTAGCAACGGTAGGCTCATCGGTCTTGACATCATAAGTCAGTACAAGCTCATTGTAATCAGTGATCTCATAGGTCACGGAAACCAGAAGATTTCCCGGAAATTCCTGTGACATATGCGCGCTGAATACGGACATTACTATCTTGGAATCATTTACCACACGGGCCTTAAACATCTCCGAATCCAGACCGTTCGGTCCGTTATGCAGGTTGTTGTCATTGTCATTTACCGTGAGATGGTACTCCTTGCCGTCGATCATGCATTTCGCACCGGCTATACGGTTTGCGTTACGGCCTACAAGCCTTCCCAGGTATCCGCCGTGGGACGCATACCCTTCCGCATCATCATACCCCAGGATGACGTCCTTCATGGCACCGGTCTTATCCGGAACCCTGATGGCAACTAACGTTGCGCCGTAATCCGTCACATCAACCTGCATCCTGCCGTTGTCGAGAGTGTACAGCTTTGCGGCTCCCTTAGGTGCCTTACCAAAATCTCTGATCTTCATGTAAAAACCTCCTTTTATTATATACGTTTTATTGATTTAAAAAACGAGTGTGACCCGCAAATTCGTTGTTACTGTTTATTATGTTATTATTCAAGGCTGTCATAAATGGTTACTATTCACAGCTGTTTTTAAGTGTATTCCGGCACGATCACATACATATACACTGCTGTTCGTGTGTGCTTCCCTTCGTCGCGGGGTTCACGCGCATGCATATTTGCGAACTGCGTGTGACTTTCGCTTCGCTCACTCACACACGTTCACAACCGTATGCATACGCTTACTTTTATCAGAACCTGACAGCTGTGACCCCCTTGCTCGGTCAGCACAATCTCACATCAGTGCACATGTATGTGATCATGCCTCATCTACCTAATAGGCTGTGAATGGTAACGAATAGTAACTTCTGAGAGTCAAAAAACGGTTGAATAATTTGAAAGCTTATAGTAAAATATAAAAGTTGTTTCTGAAAACCATTTAGATACAAGGGAGGGTTTTACACATGAAGATCATTATGTTAGGTGCTCCGGGAGCGGGCAAAGGCACACAGGCCAAGCAGATCGCGGCAAAGTACTCTATACCGCATATCTCAACAGGAGATATTTTCCGTGCGAATATCAAAAACGGAACAGAGCTTGGTAAGAAAGCAAAAGAATACATGGATCAGGGAGCATTGGTTCCGGATGAACTTACTTGTGATCTGGTCATGGATCGTATATCACAGCCGGATGCTGCAAATGGATTCGTACTGGATGGTTTCCCGCGTACAATACCTCAGGCAGAGGCACTTGACAAGGCGCTTACGGCTGCAGGACAGAGCATGGATTATGCAATAGATGTTGATGTCCCGGATGAGAACATTGTAAACCGTATGAGCGGACGCAGAGCCTGCCTGAAATGCGGTGCCACATATCATATCGTATCGATCCCCACAAAGGTTGAAGGTATCTGTGATGTGTGCGGAGAGCCTGTCGTACAGAGAGATGATGATAAGCCGGAGACAGTTCAGAAACGTCTTACCGTATATCATGAGCAGACGCAGCCGCTCATTGATTATTACAAGGGCAAGGGAATACTGAAGAGCGTTGACGGTACAGTACCTATGGAGCAGGTATTTGAGGAAATCGTAAAGATACTCGAGGCGTAAGATGCACGTTACCATTAAAACCCCTGAAGAGATCGCATTGATGAGGGAAGCAGGACGTATCCTCGGAACAGTGCACAATGAACTTAAAAAGATCATCAGACCCGGAATATCAACCCTTGATATTGACAGTGCCTGTGAGGAGATCATCAGAAGCTACGGATGCGATCCCTCTTTTAAGGGATATGAGGGCTTTCCCGGATCCGCATGTGTTTCGGTCAATGATGAGGTTATACACGGAATTCCGTCGGAGTATGTTATACTGCAGGAAGGCGATATAGTCAGTATAGACACCGGTGTGATCTACAAGGGATATCAGTCGGATGCAGCCCGTACATGGGGCGTGGGTGAGATCAGTGAAGAGGCGGCGCTTCTTATACAGCGTACCGAGCAGAGCTTTTTTGAAGGTATGAAGTACGCGAGAACAGGTATGAATCTTCACAGGATGTCAGCGGCTATAGGTGATTATGCACAGCGGTTCGGATACGGAGTGGTGAGGGAATTCACCGGACACGGTATAGGAACTCAGATGCATGAGGATCCGCCGATACCCAATTACAGGAAGGTTTTACCGGGTATTAAATTAAAGGCTGGCATGACGCTGGCAGTGGAGCCCATGATAAATATGGGATCGCGGGGCGTATGTTATGAGTCGGAGGATGATGACTGGACTATAGTGACAGTCGATGGTTCATTGTCCGCTCATTATGAGAATACAATACTTATCACAGAAGACGAACCGGAGATCTTGTCTTTGGTTGCAGAGTAACGATTATTCAGGAAAGAGGAGAAAAAATGTCAAAAGCAGATGTTATCGAAGTAGAAGGAAAGGTTATAGAAAAACTTCCGAATGCGATGTTTCAGGTGGAACTTGAAAATGGACATCAGATACTGGCTCATATCAGCGGTAAGCTCAGAATGAATTTCATCCGCATTCTGCCGGGTGATAAGGTTACCATCGAGATGTCGCCTTACGATCTGTCCAAGGGCAGGATCATTTGGAGAGATAAGTGATTTTGATGTATTTAAAAAAGTACATAATTCCAAAAAAAACAATTTGCAAAGTTTGAACGTCCGTAGTAATATATTACACGGACGTTTTTTGCGTTTGTATATTTGTGCGCCTTTAAAAAGACCGCGCAGATAGCCCGCAAGCGTTACAATGACAATGTTAATCTCGTAATGCGGAAAGGAGGATTTTAGGATGAAGGTAAGATCATCAGTAAAACCAATTTGCGAAAAATGCAAAGTCATCAAGAGAAAGGGCAGCATCCGTATAATCTGCGAAAACCC
>JAEEGL011823106.1_pt1 | contig 15729 bp, 6 predicted proteins | sample 9134231 | NCBI WGS metagenome assembly JAEEGL01 (sample SAMN16246548, study PRJNA631951) | gut metagenome | biome: gut microbiome; feature: rumen; material: fiber-attached | host: Bos | place: Iran: Karaj | collected 2018-10
ATTATTTGAATGGATTATTTTATGTCCTCTTTATATTTTATTAATTTCTTATGTTGAAAAGAAAGGAAGAATAAAGAAAAAAAGTTCTTATTTAATGAAACAATTATTCTTTTTTTAAAATAATTATATTTATTTCTTTTTATTTATTTAAAAATCAATTAGAAAAAAAAAAGTTTAATTTAATGATTTCTAAATATAAATTGAGTTATTACTATTAATTGTTGTTTATAATGAATAAAAAATAATCAATATTTAATGAATATTTCAAAAGATAATTTTATCTTTATAATATCATTCAGAGATTCTTTCATTTTGTATAACAATTAAAATAAAATAATTATCACATAAATTTTTTAAGTTAATATATATGTTTTTTGTTTATTTGTTCTATTTTTAATTAATTATTAAATATTCTTAAATAATTATCAAATAAAAAACAGTTCATTTTCTAATTATTTTTGTTTTAAATTCATAAAACAAATAAATATTGTTTATTCAGAAGATAATTACAAAAATAAATGTTTTTTCTTATTCCTCAGTTCATGTCAGCCTGAGTTCATATTCGGGTTAGAATTTTTGAAAATCATCATTCCTCAAATTCATGTCCATAAATTTCGCTGGAAAACAAATTAAATTTTCCGGATATGACTTAACTTACCCCCCTAAACTGAAAATTTCAGGGATATGACTTAAGTTATTCCCTAAAATTGATAAATGTCTGGACATGAACGCAACTTATCTCCCTATTTTTGGAAAAAAGTTCGAAAAAAAAACTCCGGAAATGAACTCCAGTAATACAGTATATATGGTTTTATTCTTTTTCAAACATTGAAAATATGATAATTTAAAAGATTATTCAATATTGATATTTTTGAATAAAATCTTATTTTTTGAAATTTCTATTTTTTTTTGTTATTGATTATTGAAACCAATCCAACATTTAATTGTGAGATTTTCCAGATTATAATTTTGAAGTATAAAATTATATTCTTATAAGAAAAACAAAAGATAATATTATTAATATTTCTAAATTAAGAAATTATAAAATTAAATAAATTTAATAATTATATCATTGATTATTTCAAAAAAAATGTCAAAAGATTCAAATGACTTTTATTTATTCCATAAAGAAACATTAACCTTTAGAGAAAAATTTTTTATATTAATAGATTTATTATTATCAAATCAAAACCCATCAAGAATAGAAAGTGTAATATTATTAGGAATATATCATATTCAAATAATTTCAGGATTTTTTTCTGAACAAATTGGAGTTTTTAGAAAAGATAAATTTACTTCTGATAAAATATTTTATTATGTCCAAAAAATATCAAGGTTTAAAGATATTTTAATAAATAAATATTCTGATTATAAAATATGTATTATTTTTATTTCATTTGTTCTTGTTATTTTTTTAATACATTTTTTTTTAGTTTGTTCAAAAATAAAAAACAATTCATTTTATTCGTACAATGAAATTATAATAAATTATTTTATTAAGTTATTTGATTATGTTTGTTTTAATGCTATTTTAGATTTATTTTTTTTAAATTTTTGTTTTGGAAATGATAATGATAATCCTTTTTTTGAAAATATATCATGTAAATTTAATGATAATTTAGGAATTAAAATTATTTCAATTTTTTTATTTATTTTATCAGTTTTTATAGTTTTTATTATTCATTTTTTTTATTGTGAAGGAATATATTTATCTTCTTCTTTTTATTCAAGGATTAATTGTAATTATGAGATTTTTTTATGCTTAAATTCAATTTGTTATTCTTTTTTATTAATTCAAATAAAATTTACATCAAAAGAAATATTTTTAATATATAATTTAATAATTAGTACATTATTATTTAAGTTTTATTTAACACATTATTTATTTTATGATAAAATAACAAATAATCTTGTAGGAGTATTTCATATTTTATATTTATGGACAAGCATTTTTACCTTTTTATTTAAATATATTAAATTTAAAGAAATAGGAATAATATATTTAATTTCGAGTATATTGATAATTTTTATTTTCTTTAATATAAAAGTAAAGATGGAAGAAAAAATATTTTTTGAAACTCCTTTTTATAAAATAACAAATAAAAATTATTTTTTATTCTATATAAAAAATTTAATGGATAAAATAAATCATATAAAAGAAAATTCAATGGATAAAGCATTATTATCTGGAATAATACAAATGCATTTAATAGAATGTCCAAATAATGAGTGTATTTCAAAAACTAATAATAAATTATATTTACCAATTACAAATGAATGGAGTGATAGAACAAAACCAAATATAGAGGATAAAGTTTATTTATTTAATTTTATTATTTTTATTATGAATTATTTAATTTCTCAAAAGTATTTTTCTCCAGATATGGTAATTAATCTTTCTATATATTATATTTATATTATAGGAAATTATTGCCAAGCAATATATTATTATAAATTAGTTAAAGAAATGAATTTAACTCTTCAAGAAAGAACTTCCTTTGAAAGATTAAAAATAAAAATTTCAAAAATTTTAATTGAAAAATGTAAACCTCCAGGTGAAAGTTGTTCTTCATTAGAAGATTTAAATGTTTCTTTATATTTTAAATATGAAGAATTAACTCAAAATTTTATTAATGAAATTGATAAAGACGTTAAATTATCTTTAGATTTTTGGAGAATTCTTAGAAATGCCAAATTAGATTCTAATTACAGAACAGATTTTAATAAAATATTTTATTTAACTGATCAAATAAGAGCAATAAAAAAACAAATAGAAAAATTATGGAAAAAATTATTATCGATATATCAGGGAGTAAATGATTTATTTAATTTATATAGTCAATATGTAGAACAAATAAATGATGATGATTTAAAAATAAGGAATTTAGAAAATTTAAGAAAAAAAAATGAAAATAATTTAGAAAATTTTTCACATAATTATTATTCAATTTTATTTAATAAAAGAACAGGAATTATAATTGCAAATGGAGATGAAGGGAAAGAAGGTATAATAGAAAAAACAAATTCAGAAGTTGAAAATATATTTAAATATAAATCTAATGAATTAAAAGGAATGAACTTATCTTCTTTAATGCCTAAAAATTTTTCAAATCAACATAATATTTTTATGAAAAAATATTATGATGTAGGAGAAAAGATCATCATTGATAAAAATTATTTAACTACTTATGCAATTGATAAAGATAATTCAATTATAATGTTAAAAATAGCTGTAAAATTATTTCCAATATTAAATGACAATGTTTATTTCATAGGAATATTTTCAAAAGAGAATATTGATGATATAATATATATTGATAATAATTTTGAAATTCAAGGAATGAGTATGAAATTAATGAAAATTTTAAATATTAATAATAAATTATTATTTCAAGATAAAGATATCCCATTTTATGTGATATGTAGAAAATTTGTGAATTTTTATAAAATATTTTTACAAGGAAAAAAACAAAATATAAAAGAAAAAAAAAAAGAAAAAAGACATTCTCAATTAATTGATTCAAATATATCTGAAATTACTCTTTTTGATGATTCATTTTTTCAAAATAATAATGAAAAATCAAATAAAGAATTAAATGATAATATAGAAATTAATGAAAACATTGAATTAGAATATGAAATATGTTTCCCTCAATTTTTAATAGATTTTTTAGAATCTTTAAACAACAAAAATAAAACAACACTAAGAGGAGATACAATTGAAAATGATAACGATGATGAATATAAAGAAATAGAGCCTGAAAATTTTATTGATGATTATACGTTTTTAGTAAATAATAAAGAAGATATTAATGATAATCAAAAATCATTAATTTCAATAAATCAACTAATAAAAAAGAAAAATTCTTTTATTAAGAATACTAAACATAATGAAGATAATAATAATAAAAATGATGATGATAAAAATAAACATTTAATTAATTCTATTTCAAATTCAATAATAATAAATACTCCATTTAATAGTACTCCATCTTATAATAATATTAATATAACAAATACTCAAGAAAACCAAAAAAATGAACCTTATAAAATAATAATTAATAGAATTAGTGAAGGTGTGGTTAAAAATAATAATTCAAATGAAAATCAATCAATGAATCATTCTGAAATTCAGTTTGAAAAAGAATCAGAAGAAGAAAAAGAATTTAATATAAAAATTCAATTATATAAAGAATTATTTAATTCAGGTGAATATGATAAATTAGAAAATTTAATTAATTCATGTAATTCAACATCAAATGAATATAAATTTAATTTTACTTTTGATATATATAAATTTGGAAATAAAAATATATCATATGTAATTAGATGTATAGATAATAAAAATAATTATTCAAATTCTGAGGGAGATTCTCTAGAAATTTTAGAACCAAAAGCAAAACAATATAAAAAAGAAAAAATAGAAACAATAAAACCTTTATTTGAAATAATTGAAGAAGAAAAAGAAAAACTATTAAATCAAACTCAAAATTTTTTTAATTTATCAATTGAAAATCAAAGCTTTCAAAATTTATTAAATTTATGTAGAGAAGATATTAATAAAACAAGTTTAGTTTATGGAATAAAAAAAGATGAAATTCAAGTTAATGAAAATTCTTCTCAAGCATCTCAATCTGGATTTAATTCTGATTTAGTTAAAAAAAATAGAATTGAAGAAATTAGAGCAAATATATTAAATAATATTTCTAGTTTTTATATATTGAAATATATTAAAATGTTAGTATTTTTTATTTTAATCTTTACTATAATTTATAGCATAATTTATCTAATTTTATTTTTGAAAATTTGTGATGATTTGAATATAGATAATAAATTAAATATTAAATTATTTCAAACTACAATCTGGACTACAAATTTAATAGGAACTTTAGTTTCTATAAGAGCATTATTTGATAGTAATCAAAAGAATCAAAATTTTAACTATAATTCTTTTATTGAAGATAAAAATCAATTTTTTTTAAATATGAAAAAATATTGTTATATTTGGTATAATAATATAACTTTTAGATTTGGAGAATTAGAATATCAAATAAGAAATTATTTAACTAAAGAAGTATTAAATAAATATTTTTGGAATGAAGAAAAAATAAATTACTATTATAAGCATTTAAATTATGACACTGAAACTTTTCCAGTAGAATTATCTTTAATAATGAGTAATGTAAATTCTCTTATAATGAATCCAAGTTTTAATTTAATTTCTTATTATGAAATGGAGAATATTGAAAATTATTTCAAATATGTTAGTTTTTCTGTTATTGAAAATGCATATGATAATTTAATTCCAAATCAATATAACAAAATTTTAGTTATTCCAAAATTTTTCCAAGATTATAATGGTTCATCAAGAAGAATATTAATTTTATTTTTATGTATTTATTCTGGAGTTATGGGTATTTTTTGTATTTTATATTTTATTTTATTACATATAATAAATAAAAATATGAGTGAAGAATTCGAAACTACAACTAAAATAAAATTAGAAAATATTGAAGAAACAATTCAAAAAATTAAAGGTTTTAATTTCACTTTAAAACAATTTAAAGATAATGAACAAAAAATGAATGAGATTGATTTTAAAGATAATACAAATATTGAAGGGACAAAATTTCAAAATACTAGTTTTCAAAATATAAATGAAATTAATAATCAAACGAACACATTTACTTCAGACACTAAAAAATTTATTCCTTTAAGAGTTTTATCATTTTCTTATTTTCAAATTATGATTGTATTTTCTATTTTATGTTCATTTTTAATTCCAATATATTTAATCACAAATACAATGGTACTTTCAACAAATAAGTTAATAAACGTTGAAAATTATATATTTGGAAAAATTTTAAAAGCAGGAGCCTCAATGTTAACAATAAAATGTAAAATGAATGAATGTGAAGTAAAAAAACAATTAAATTACTCAAAAATATTAAAACAATATCAAAAAGAAGACATAGTACAAGGAATAAATACATTTAAAGATTTAAAAATATTTTATTATGAGCATTATTTACTTAATGCATGTAAATCCGCTTTTGATAATCGTTCAATGGAATTTGAAAAATGTTCAAATGATAAAATAATAAAAAGTGCAAATAATACTGAATCACTATTAAAAATTATTGAAGATTATATTGATTCTTTAGAAAGAGAAATAATAATAAATGAAAATAATGTAAATTATTCTTTAAGTAATGGGATTATTGTTAATTTTAGTAATATATATATATTTGAATTAGATTATTTTAAAAATCTAGAAACAATTTTTTATAAATATATTGTACCAGTGTCTGATAATTTCGCTAGCATTTGTATTTCCAGTTTATCAAGTTATTTAAAATATAAAAGGAATATTGTTATATTATTAACTGTTTTGTTTTGTGTAATGGTTATATTTTTATGTCTTTATATTTCTTTTTATTTTGTTAAGAAATTAATTAGATTACTTAGGGTCAGTAGATCCATTCTAAAAATAATCCCTGTTTTTGTAATTAATAATACTCAAGAATTAGAGGTTTTGATTGAAAATAAATATTAAATTTATTTTCACTTTTCTTTCATTTATATAACTTTAAATGTAATATATTAAAAAATGTTTTTATGATTCTTGAAAATAATTCTATATAATATTAAATATTTTTGATTCTCAAAATAAAAAAACACAACTAATTTATTATTTTCATAATAAGATTATGTAATAATTTTTCAATAGAAATTTTAGTAATTTTATAAATGAGTTATATAATATTATGAATGATTTCAAAGAACATTTTTCTCAAAATTCAACATATAAAAAGAGTAATAAATTCTTGTTCTTCTTCAAAATATTTTTAGATTTAGAATATATTTCTATTATATCAATTTGAAAAAATCGGAGGAAAAGCACATCAGATATTTTAAAGAAACAAAATAAATGAAGACAAGAATAATGAGTTTGTTAATTTAAACAACAGTTCTATTTTTCTCAATAAAATTACAATCAATCTAGAGTTTTTAATTATACATAATAATCATTCATAAAAATATGTAATAATTGTGTTAAAACTTTAAATTAACATTTTTAAATATTTTATAATATAAAATAAAATTTAATATTTTTTTTTTGTTCTTGAAACATTTGAAATTCAATAAAATTTATATAACCAAATGTTCACATATAATTTATTAATTCATTAATTTCATAATCTTCTATAAAATTATTTTTTTTATATCTTTCAGAAATTTTAATTAATTTAAACAAATAAATATGATTACGAAAAATATGCTCTTCACTTATTATTTTTATTCTAAAATTTTCATAAATATTAATTTTATTCCTTCTTTTTCCAACACCAAAATAATAAAATAAATATTTCCAAAAATGTAAATTCCATTTCATATCTTTATCATAGTCAATAACAGAACTACTAGCATCAAATTGTTTAATAGTCTTATGAGTCAAATTTAAATTTTCTCTTTTAGGTAAATAATTATTATTTAAATGAGCATTACTTTTATTCATATAAGAAGTATCTTGTTTTAAAACTTCTAAATTTATAGTAGAATTAAGTAAATGTTCAGTATCTAATAAAATAATATATTTATAATAAATTGAATTTAGTAATTGTGCAATTAAAGTTAATGCTTTTGTAATTCCTCCAACATTAGCTAAAATATCTTGTACTCTTTTATATGTCCTTTCATATAATTGTAATCTATTTTGCATCCAAAAATAATAAGCACAATAAATTCCAGTTCCATTAGATTTATCTGTTATTTTTTCATTTTGTTCAAAAACATAAGAATGCTCAACTACAATATTATCAAAAAAAAAACCATTATGAGTTTTCACAGTAATTGGATTTAAATTTAAATGATTTGTAGCAAATTCGTTCCTAAATAATCCATTGGTTAATGTATAAAAATATTTTTTAAATGGTTTTTTATAATTATTAACTTCAGTATATTGATCTATTAATTGAAGAGACAAACCAACATGAGTATTAATAAATTTATCGATTTCGTCATCCGAATTACAAGATTGATTTCTTAAAGAAGAATTTCTACATCTTTCAATAATAATACCATAATAAGTTCTATTAGGATGACTACAACCATGTATTAAAGAAGGCCAAATAAAACCTTTTTCATTTATATTATAATATTTATTTTCTTCAGAATTATAATATTTTTTAATACAAGCAGATTGAGTAAAATGAGGATAAACAATTAATTCTTCTAATCCAATAACATCCTTCATATCACAATTACCATATAACCAATGATTATATTTAGTTAAATTATTATCTGCAGTATATGTTCCAATATATTGTTCCAATCCAACAATTGTTATTGAATTAAAGTCAACTATATCTATACTATTATCTTCTAAAGTAAATTGAAAGAAATGAAACATTGATGATGAATTTAATGGAAAAAAACCTGCATCTTCTATAAATCTATTTAAAAAGTAAACTCCTGGATTTTGCCTTTTAAATAAATCTAAAGAAAAATATATTGATATTATTAATATTATAATATAGGAAATTAAAGTTAAAATTCCAGAAAATACTGAACTATGTGTTTTTTTTCCTTTGAAAAATAAACTTATTTTTGGAGTTATTAAATCTAATTTTGACAACATCATTTTATTTTTTCAATTTTATTTTTTATTTATTTTTTATTTTATTGATATTAATTTATTTTTATTATTTTTCTAAAATCATATTTTTATTAAAATTTCTCATTAATTTTATTTTTTCGTTTTTTTATTTTATTTATAAAATAATATATAAAAAAATTAATTTTTAACAGCTTCTTTATTATTTTTTTTTATTTTTAATTATTTCTGTATTTGTCGACTTTTCACTTAAATAAAAATCATCATTTATAATCATCAAAATCAAATTCTTCATTATAATAATAACTGTAACAATTTTTATTAAATTCGAACTCGATTTCAAATTTTCTAATATACTTAATTTGTTCATTAATTGATTTAAATTCTTTATATTTAATAACAAAATTTTTTAATTATTTCTATAAAAATGAGAACCAGATAAAAAAATTTATACTATTAAATTAGTAAGTCTATTATTATCATAATTCAATAATATTATGATAATGATATGTAATTGGATCATAAAAAAGTATATTGAATAAAGCAATATTATTAATATATTTATTTATTTTAATGGAAATTAAATATAATTGCTTTAAAATAAGAGAAAAACATTAAAATATTTCTTAAAATTATTTTTCATTTTTCCAAAATCATTAATCATAGTTTTGGTTTATTCAAAATTTTGAAAAATTTCCCACCCAAAACAATATTTTATTTTTTAAATTAATTTAAAAATTAATTCTAATTAAATAAATGAAAATTAATAAAAAAAATATAAATATTAAATGAATTCAGTAATAAAACAAGTCACAAATCAAACAACAGATATAAAAAAATTAGAAAAAAGAATAAATGATTTAGAAGATTTATCAACAACATTATCAAATCAATTAAATGAAGAAATAGTAAAAAGAAAAAATTTAGAAGATAATTCTATAACAAATCAAACTGGAAATCAAGCTCAATTTGAAACTTTAAAACAAGCAATTTCTCAATTATCAAATTTATTGAATGATTCAATGGAAGATATTAAATTAAAAACAACAAATATTTTAGATGATAGAAGTAATAAACTTCAAAATATGATTGATAAAAAAATGCAATTATTTGATATTTATGATAAAAAAACTGCTGAGAATGAATTTAATCATAAAAATTTTGAAGATAATATTAATTTAAAAGTTTTTAATTTAAATAATTTATTTGAATCTACATTTAAAAATTTTAGACAAGAATTAAATACAAATGCTTCTAGAATTGACTTCTTCGAAAAAAAATTTATTGAAAATGAAAAAAATATGAAAGAAGATATTTTAAATTTAAATAAAGAATTATTGGAATTAAAAAATGAGATTAATTCATTAAAATCATTTAAAGAAAATTCAAATAATAATTTTAGAAATATTCAAAGTGATATTCTTAATCAAGAAGAAATTATTACAAATTTTACAAATAAAGTATCTGTAATGATAAGTGAATATGAAGGAAAATTAAATCAGTTTGATATACACTTTAAAAAACAAAATGAAAGTTTAAACTCAATGAAAGAAGATTTAATTAATCACATTAAATCTTCAGATAATATGATAAATAATAAATTAAATGAATTAAATGAATTAATTGAAAATTATAATAATAATCAAATTAATGAAATTAATAATTTTGAAAAACATATTTTAGATGAAGAAGAAAAATTTAATGTTTTTATTCAAGATAAATTAAATCAAGAAAATGAAAATGTTCAAAAAATGTTATATTATTCAGGAGAAGAAATTAATAATTTAAAAAATAAAAGTGAACAATTAGAAAAAAATCAAGATTTTATTAAAAATCAATTTTTTAATAATTTAAATGAAGCTGAAGAATTTTTAACTAAAAAATATGAAGGTTTATTTAGAATGCTTTCAAGTCAAAATTTAATTCCTAATAAAAATGACAATTCATTCAATTTTAATACTCAAAATATGAATAATTGTAGTAATTGTTAAAAAAATAATATTTAAAATAATTTTTTTTTTAAATATTTTCAAATATATAATTTTTTTTTTATATATTACATTTTTAAATAATATTAATTTAAACTTTTTTTTCAAAACAACTCTTACAATATTTTTACCTTTATTCTTATATATTAAAAACTCGATTTAATTTTTAACAATCATTTTTATTTTTTTTTAATTTTCTTAAAATAATAGAATTGATTTTCCTTGCCCAAATATGAGCGATTTTATTAATTGTATGTTTAAAGACATATTTCCTTTTTTCAGTATATAATTCAAATTTATAATCATCAATGATTACGACTTTGCAAAATTCATTTATTAAAATACTTCCTTTTAAAGTTATTTTATCAGAATCATAATATTCAATTAAACCTTTTCCATATAATTTAACATATCTTAAATTATAATGAAACCAAGGAGATTTTTTCTTTAACATATCTTCAAGTAAAACTTTATTTTCATCATTTTCATTATTTTCACTTTCATTATTTATTATTATTTTTTCTTCTTCATTTTTTTTTTTATTTAATAAATTTACCAAATATAATTTATTCATACTTTTTATTTTTTTCATTTTGTTATTTTCATCTGAAATTTCACTATTATAATCACTTATATTATTAAAATTAAAATTATTATTTTTAAGATTGTCACTTAAATTTAAATTTTTTTCTTCAATTTTTTCTTTGAAAAATCCATTATTTCTTAAATAAATTTCTATTTTTTCAATTGGAGGATTAATAATATCTAAATTATCAAAATTAATATCTTGAAAAAAAGGATGTTCCTTAATATCATTATAATTATTTTTTTCATTTCCAAAACCAATTCTATCCTTAGGATTTAAAACTAATAATTTTTGAATTAAATCTTTTGCATCTTCAGGAAATTTTTCATTAAATTTATAATTTAAATTATTAATATTATTAAATATTTCTTTTTCATTTTTCCCTTTAAAAGGACTTTTCCCTTCAAATAATAAATATATTATACAACCAAAAGCCCATAAATCCATGGCAGGACTAATTTCATTATATTTATGATTTAAAACTTCAGGACTAACATATTCAGCAGTTCCTACAAATTCATTTTTTAAAATTTTTATAGTATAATTATCAATTTCTATTTCTTCTTCTTCATAATTTTTTTCTTTTAATTTATTTTCTATTAAATCATCATCTAATTCTATAAATTTCATTTTCTTTTTATCAAAATATTTTCCTTTTATAAAAGCAGTTCCAAAATCAAAAATTTTTAAATGCATATCATCAGTAATTCCAATATTTTCTGGTTTTAAATCTCTATGATAAATTCCATTTTTATGCATATATGTTAATCCAGACAAAATTTCAGCTGAATAATATTTTATTAATTTATAATCTAAATTTCCTATTAATTTTATTAATGAACTTAAATCTTTATTTTGACAAAATTCAAGAACAAAATATAAATGTCTTTTATCTTGAAAAGTTTTATTTAATTTTATTATATTTGGATGATTTAATTTTGTTAAAACATATTTTTCAATATGTACTTCATGTTCTTTATTTAATTTTTCAAGGAAATTTTTATTTATTATTTTAATTGCATATAATTTACCATTAAACTTATTTCTTGCTAATAAAACTTTTGCATAAGATCCTCTACCTAAATTACTTAATAATTCAAAGTCATTAATTGAATTTTTTTTATTTAATTCATTTGATAATGGAATTAAGTTTCCTGTACTTTTTATTCTTGAAAAATTCAATGAATTTAAACCAAATAAATCCATTGTTGTACTTGATTTGTGCATTGGATTTAAATCTGAATCTTTTATTGAATTTTTTTTTTTCTTTATTTTTTCTGTTTTATCAAAATTTACTTTTTTATTTTGGGATAATGATAAAATATCCCTTTCCATTTAAAATATTTATTTTTTTTTAAATATAAAACGATTTATCAAAATATTGAAGTTATTTTTTTATATAATAAAATTAATTATTAATAATAATACAAAAATTTATTTAGATTGTTTAGTTTTGATATTCATAGAAAAGAAAAAACATCAATATCCAATAATTTAACAAATAAATTTTAATAAATATAAAAAGATAAAAGATTTATTTTAATTATTAATAAAGAAAGATTAGGAAAATGGAAGGAGAACAATTTCCTAAAAATATCCTTAATGCTCCTAAACCAAGGTAAAAAATAATTTATATCATTTTAATTAGTTTTTTAACCCCAATTATAAATATTCCAAAATTTTCCCTTTGTAAAAATAAAATTCAAAAAAACAAAGGTTCAATAAAAGAAAAAACAAATGAAATTATTCTTCAAAAAATAGATACAATGGTTTTTATGAATTTGTCTTCTTCAATTGATACTGAAGCAGATACAAGTACAAATTCTATTGATTCAAATATGTAAATTTCTTTTGAAAATTATTTAAAAGAAATATTAAAATCTATAAATAAATTCAATTATGAATTAATTTATATATATTAACTTGTTAACATATTTTATTAAACTTTTGGTGTTAATGCTTATTTGATTTGGGAAAATCTCTAAAATAAATTTTTCCCCTGCTCAATAGTTTATAATAATGTTTTAAATAATTTTAGTCTATTAAAGCATAAAACTTTTAAAAAATTTTTTTTTTATAATTTAATTGTATTTATTTTAGAGTATTTTTTTACAAGGTTAATAAAAAAATTTATAAAAAATAAAGTTTAAAGTTTAAAACTATTTATTTTGTTCTATTTTTCCCTTTACTTTATTTTGAATTATTTCAATCTTCTATATTCTAAAAAAATCATTTTCTTCAAAATTTTTTACACTTTCATTTTCAAGAATTTTTTTCAACAGTATTAAACATTTTAAGAGCTAAATGTTATTTTATAATTAAATTTAATATCAAAATTGTAAATTTTATTGTAATTATTTTCAAAAAAAGGTTTATCACTAAATATATTGTAAATTTCATATTATTATCATCTTAAGAAAAAATAAAATTAACTTGGTTGTTTGATTTTTAATTGATTTTTTTATAATTTTTTAGTTATTTTTTTTTTAGATTTTTAAAAAAAAAATTTTAATATTCATAATTAAAACATTAATATTAAACTTTTTACCATCGATTAAAAATTTTAAATTTTTTAATTAAAAATTATTCTTCAATATTTTTTCAGAACTTTTTTTATAATACCTATATATTGTTATAATAATAAAGAATTAAATATAGGAATAATATGTTTTGTTAAAAAGTAGATTTTATTATATTTTGTGAATTTAATATAAATTAATTATTTGATTTTTTCTTCATTTAAACTTTCTTCATTTTTTTTTCTTTGAAATTATTTTGGTTATTTTCTTTGTTTTTTATAAACTAAAATTATTAATATCAGAATTATTTTCTTTTTAGTAACATAAATGTTTATATTTATACCCCAAATATTTTTCTAATATAAATAAATATTATTACAATTATTAATTATATCTTTATTTTTTTAATTAATATTATTTAATTTCCTTTTTTTGCTGATAAATAAAGCATTTCTTTTTAAATTTTTTTCTTTTACCAAAATTTAAAAATAAATTTAAAATTATAAAAATATATTTTCCACAATAATATTACTATTATTTACATAAATGATTTGTTTGTTTTTTCTAATGAATTAAATTTTGAGTTTTGTTCGTTGAGAAAAGAAAATTTAAGTTATTTTGCTGTTTAAATATATTTATTTGAATCATTTTTATATTTTTTATTTTCCTTTTAAAATTTTGCTTTATTTGACCTTTCCAATAAAATTTTTTTTATTTTTACCAGTGATTTTTATTTCTGAATTTTTCTTCTAACTTCAAATAATTTTTTAATTTTAGTTTTTTGAACGAATTTGGATATATTAATTTATAGGTATTATTTTTTTTTTGAGAAATATGAATTATTTATTTTTTCTTCGTTTTTAGAAAATGAAATACTAAAATTTTATCTGATTATTCATTTAATAATATATTTAATGGATAAGATAAAATTGATTATTTTGTTTTTTTTTTTTGAATTCATATTATTTATAATTAATTAACTGAAAAGTAAAAGATTTTAAAGAAAATTCATGTAATAACTAGATTTCTAATATTCATTACAATATTATCAATAAAAAAATCCTTTTATTTTCATTTACCTTTAAAAATAACTTAAAATTATTTTCAATTAATAAATAAAAAATAAATATTTTTAATTATTATTTATTTCAAAATATCCAAAAATCAAAAAGAAAAAAAGAAAGAAACTTTCTACTCAAAAAATCCTTTAAAAAAAAATAAAAAAAAAAATAAATAAACAAATGAAAAAAATCTCTCAAAAATATATAAAAAAATAAAAAAACAAAAAATTTTATATAAAAAAAATCATGTCTTCCAGAAAGAAATATTTATTGAAAGTAATAATCCTCGGAGATGCAGGGTAAGAAAAAAAATAAATAAAAATCAAATTTAAATAAATAGTGTCGGAAAAACATCATTACTTAATCAGTAAAAAAAATTTAATCTAAACAAAAAAAATAATTTTTAGATATGTAAAACAACAATTTTCAATGCAATATAAATCAACAATTGGAGCAGATTTTTTAACAAAAGAAATAACAATAGATGGAAGTGTAGTTCAATTACAAGTAAAAAAAAAATTAAAAAAAAACAAAATAAAAAAAATATATATATACATATATTTTTTTTATAAAAAATTTATTTAATAAAAAAATTATAGTTATGGGATACAGCAGGACAAGAAAAATTTCATGCAATGGGAGCTTCATTTTATCGTAATTCAGAATGTTGTGTTTTAGTATGTGATTTAACTGATCAAAAATCTTTTGAAACAATTGATACTTGGAGACAAGAATTTTTAAATCAATTAAATCCTAAAGATCCTGAAAACTTTCCTTTTGTTTTATTAGGAAATAAATGTGATAAAGAAAATGAAAGAAAAGTTCAAGATAGTAAAATTAAACAATATTGTGAAACTAAATCTCATATGCCTTATTTTGAAACTTCTGCTAAAGAAAAAACTAATGTTGATAAAGCTTTTGAAGAAATTGCAAGATTGGCTTTTAAAAGAAATTCAAA